>Ga0272446_1000662_pt1 | contig 53077 bp, 52 predicted proteins | sample YNPCB0061_FD_194587 | JGI IMG/M metagenome (GOLD analysis project Ga0272446, IMG submission 194587) | Hot spring microbial mat communities from Yellowstone National Park, WY, United States - YNP-CB-006-1 | ecosystem: Environmental > Aquatic > Thermal springs > Hot (42-90C) > Sediment | place... | reverse complement strand
CCACCCAGACGAGGATCGTCAGCGTGCCGAGCACCACCGACAGCGGCCGGTCGAAGAAGGCGAGCAGGTTCCCCTGCGCCTTGATCATGCTCGTCATGAAGGTCTGCTCGAGCAGCTCGCCGAGCACGAGGCCAAGGATCGCCGGCGCCACCGGAATGCCGTTCTCCTCCATGATCCAGCCGACCACGCCGGCCGCGAGCATGATGACGATGCCGTAGGGCGAGGAGGTGATGGCGAAGCTGCCGACCATGCAGAACAGCAGGATGATCGGCAGCAGGACGCGCCGCGGCACGCGCAGGATGTAGGAGGCGCCGCGGATGGCCAGCAGGCCGAGCGGCACCATGAGAACATTGGCCACGATGAAGGCCATGAACACGGCATAGATGAGCTGCGGGTTCTGCACGAACACCGTGGGCCCGGGATTCATGCCCTTCATGTACAGCACGCCGATCACGATCGCCGTGATCGAATCGCCCGGGATGCCGAACACGAGCGCCGGGATCCACGCGCCGCCGAGCGCGGCGTTGTTCGCCGAGGTCGCGTCGATGATGCCCTCGACATGGCCGGTGCCGAACTTCCCGGGCTCGCGCGAGAAGCGTTTCGACACCGCATAGGACACCCAGGCGGCGATGTCGGCACCGGCGCCCGGCAGGGCACCGATGACCGTGCCGAGCGCGTTGCCGCGCAGCATGTTCGGCCAGTACCGCACCAGGATCGGCCCGAGGCCGTGGAACACGTTGCCGATGCGCTTCTGCGGCGCGCTCGCCTGCGATTCCGGATCGGCCATGCCGCGCAGCACCTCGCTGACCGCGAACAGCCCGATCATCGCCGGGATGAAGGAGACGCCCTGCATGACCTCGGTCACCCCGAAGGTGAAGCGCGGGTAGCCCGCGATCGCGTCGAACCCGACGGTCGAGACCAGCAGGCCGAGCAGCAGCGACACCATCGCCGCGAGCGGGGTGAGCGAGGCGATGAACACGCCGCAGGTGAGGCCGAGGCAGGCGAGCCAGAAATACTCGAAGCTCGAGAAGCCGAGCGCGAGGTCGGCAAGCGCGGGGGCTGCGACCATCAGGACCACCGTGCCGAACAGCCCGCCGATCGCGGAGTAGACGACGTTGACGCCGAGCGCGAGCTCCGCCTGGCCCTTCTTGGTCATCGCGAAGGCCTCGTCGGTATAGGCCGCGGAGGCGGGCGTGCCGGGCATGCGGAGCAGCGTGGAGGGGATGTCGCCGGCGAAGATCGCCATCGCGGTCGTCGTCACGATCGCGGCGAGCGCCGGCACGGGCGGCATGAAGAACGTGACCGGAACGAGCAGCGCCGTCGCCATCGTCGCGGTCAGCCCCGGGATGGCGCCGACCAGGATGCCGAACACCGCGCTGCCGAGGATGACCAGCAGGACGTTCGCATCCGCGATCAGGCCGAAGGCGGCGGTGACTGCTCCCATCAGGCGAGCACCACGAGCAGTCCGCGCGGCAGCGGGATGCGCATCAGGCTGCCGAACGTGTATTCGACGACCAGCGTCGTGGCGGCGGCCGTGAGCAGGGCGGTGACGATGCCCACGCGGAGATAGAGCATCAGCACGACGAGGAGCGCGAAGGCCGAGAGCACGAAGCCGAGGGCGCCGGCGGCGAGGATGTAGAACACGATGGCGGCGAGCGCGAGCGCGACCGCGCCGGCCGATCGGGCGCTCCTCGCCCAGGGTGCGAGCGTCGCGAAGGGCAGGCGCGGCTGCGACAGGAGGCCGCGCAGGATCATCAGCCCGCCGGCGATGCCGAGCCCGCCGGCGATCATCCGCGGAAAGAGGTCCGGGCCGTAGGGCTGGCCGGGGATCCTCGGGAAGGCGGCGGTGGCGGAGAACACCGCCACCATCAGGGCGAGCAGGAAAGCGCCGATCACCGCCTCGTTCACCCGCACGGGGAACGCCCCCGCGCGGGTGCCGGGGCTGCCGTCACGAGCGGGCGAGGCCGACGGCCTTCATCACCTCGCCCATCTTGCGGTCGTCCTCGGCCATGTAGGCGGCGAAGCCTGCCGGGTCGCGCCAGGTCATGCCGAAGCCGCGGCTGTTCATGAAGGCCTTGAAGTCGTCGCTGTTCCAGATCTTCTCGAGCAGCGGCACGTAGCGCGCGACCACCGGCGCGGGCAGGTTGCGCGGCCCGGCGATGCCGCGCCAGGCGGCGACGGTGTAGTCGATGCCGAGCTCCTCCTTCAGCGTCGGCACGTTCGGGAACTGCGGGTTCCGCTGCGGCGCCATCACCGCGAGGCTGCGGGCGCGGCCCGCCTCGATCATCGCCCGCGCCTCGGGTACCGAGCAGGTGACCACGTCGATGCCGCCCGCCGCGAGGTCCTGCATCGCCGGCGCCGCGCCGTTGGAGGGCACCCAGCGCACATGGTCGGGCGCCAGCCCCATGCCCCGCATCCAGCCGGCCAGCGCGAGGTGCCAGATGCCGCCCTGGCCCGTGCCCGAGGCGGTCATCCGCCCGGCCGGCGCGGCCTTGATGGCGTCGGCGAGCTGCTTGAGGGTCCGCCACGGGCTGTCGGACTTCACCTGCACGCCCGGAGGGTCGCTGTTCATCAGCGCAAGCGGCGTGTAGCTCGTGCCCTTGAGCTCGGTCAGCCCCTGCCAGTGCATCATCCCGATCTCGACCGTGATCATGCCGATCGTGTAGCCGTCCGGTGGCGCGCTCGCGATCGCGGCATGGCCGACCACGCCCGAGCCGCCGGTGCGGTTGACCACGTTCACCGGCTGGCCGAGCTCCTTCTCGAGCGCGGCGCCGACGAAGCGCGCAGTCGCGTCGGTGCCGCCGCCGGCGCCCCAGGGCACGACCATGGTGATCGGCCGGTTCGGCGTCCACTGCGCCTGGGCCGTTGCCGGGCGAATGAGCGCGGGTGCGGCGAGCAGCGGGCCGGCGGCAAGAATCGTGCGACGACGGATCATTCGTTTCTCTCCCCTAGGCTCGGTTCTTCCCGGGGCGCTGCCCGGGCTTCGTCGCGGAGTGTCGCTGCAAGCGCGCCCGCGCGGAAGGGGGTTTCTCAGCCGCGCAGGGGGGATCGGCGGGATCGCCGCCAAGGGGCGATGATCCTCAAGCGCGATGGGGCAGAGGCGGAAGCGGCGCGGCTCGCGCAACCGGCAAGGCGAGCGCGGCTGCCACCCAGCCGAAGCCGAGGCCGCCGGGGCGGATGTCAGAGAGGCAGATCAGCCCGGGGCCGGTGCGGCCGACGCGCGGCGCCCTGGATGGCGCCGAGGCTGTCGGGCGCCGAGCGTGGAGGTCGTTCCAGGCACGATGGCGAGCAGCACGCGCTTGCGCGCCATGTTCGCGCTGCCGCGGGTTGCCGGGGCGACGCCGATCACCGCGTTGCCTGCGCCGAGCAGGAGCCCGTCGAGGACGGAAGCCGGGATGTCCGCGCGCGCCGCCGCAGCGGCAGCGCGCAGCCTTCGCGAGCAGGCCGCCGGGATCCGCGAAGACCCGGCGCGCCGCCCGCCTCCCGTCCACCGGCCCCCGAGCGCTCTCAGGCGCGCTCGAGTCGCGCCGGAATTCCCTGCCGCACTGCCGTTCCGGAGACCGGGTCGAGCCAGAGCGCAGGCCCGAGCCGGCGGGAGGGATCGGTCAGTCCGAGCAGGTTGATGTTGATGCCGGCGCCGAGTGCAGGGCGCTCCGGCTGCCGGACGCCGCCAATCACATGCGGGCGCGCTCCGAACTCGGTATGGCCGAACCCGTGCTCGACCGCGACGACGCCGCGCATCACGCCATGCCGCACGATGACGGTCGCCTCCTGCTGGCCGCCGGGCGTGGTGATGACCACGCGGTCCCCTGTCTTGAGCCCGAGCGGCTCCGCATCGTCGGGATGGACGGCGACGGGGTTGTCCGGATGCAGGCCGCGCAACCTGTCGGCGCCGATGACATACGCGTTCATCAGCACCGATTTCTGGCTGACGAGCAGGAGCGGCCAGCGGGACGCGGGGTGCACCGCCCGCATGGGCGTGCCGTCGGCGAAGGCGGGTTCGCGCCATATCGGCACGCCAGGACGACGCGTGCCATCCAGGCTGGAACGCGCGCTGCCGATCTGCTCGTTGTAGATGTGGAGCATGCCCTGGAAGCCTGGGTGGAACCTGCCGTCTCTGAACCCTTTCTCCTTCGAATCGCACCGCCCGCCGCGTGTCAGCACGAAGGCGACCTTGGCGCGCTCCTCCGGCTTGAGCGTTGCAGCCAACAGCGGCGAGAGCCTGTCGACGCCGGTCAGTTCCATGTCGTCCTCGGTCGCGTCAGGCACCGGCGTTGCGGCGAAGGCGATGTTCGCGCCGCCGCGCAGATACCAGTCGGCCGCGGTCTCGAGCGGGTGGACGGTACCCCCCGCGCCGGCGATCGCATCCTTGCCGAAACCGGGCAGCCCGAGCCTGATCGCAAGGCCGATCAGGAAGCTCTCCATCGTCACGGGCTCGCCTCGGGGCGTGCGCGCCAGAGGCGGGTCGACGGCGGGCCAGCGCGCGGAGGTCGCGCGTGACGGCACGCCTGCCCACGGGCTCGTCCAGCCCCAGCTCTCGTAGAGCAGGCTGTCGGGCACGAGATAGTCGGCCCAGGCGGTGCTCTCGTTGATGAACGGGTCGATGCCGATGATGAGCGGCAGCTTCTTCGGGTCGCCCAGCACCTCCTGCGGCCGCTGCGCCAGCCCGGCGATGCCGTAGACCGGGTTGCTGTTCCAGAGGATCAGCGCCCCCAGGCGGTAGGGATAGCCCGATTGCGCCGCTGTCCAGAACTCGGTGCCGAGTTGCGGCGCGGCGGGGAACCATGGCGCATCGGCAGGGAAGGGACGCCCCTCCGCCTTCTTGCGCGCGAACTCGCTGCTTCTCTCGTAGGGAACGTTGTTGCGCCCAAGCGTCAGCCCTCGCGGCGTGACCTTGCCGGGGAAATCGACGAGGTCGTAACGGGGACCTTTCGCCTTGTCGGGATACATGGGAGCGCCAACGAAGGTGCCGCCGACGACGTTGAGATTTCCGATCAGCGTGTTCAGGGTCACGAGAGCGAAGGCGCTGTCGAAGCCGTTGGCCCCCATGGTGCCGCCGTGGGTGTTGACCGCGGCGCGCTTGCCGTGGCTGGTGAAACGGTCGGCGAGCGAGATGATCACGGGTTCCGGCACGCCGGTGATCCCGGCGACCTCGGCGAGCGTCCTGCCCATCGCGCTCTCGCGCAGAAGCGACAGCGACGACCGGACCCGGAGTTCCCCCTCCGCTGTCACGACGGTCCGATCCACGAACAGCGATGCTGGGCCATCGGCCCGGTCGTGGGCGAGCAGCGTGCCGTCGGATGCCTCGACGACGAAGGCATCGGAGGCGCCGTAGCGATCCCCGTTCACGGGCAGGCCAAGGTCGGAGGCGCGGAGCATCATGCCTTCGCGGGGATGCCCAGGGGTGACGTTCACGAGATGGGTGGCGTTGCACCACGCCGCTTCGCCTGCTGCTTCCGCAACCTTGCGGTTCGGGCTTGCGAGGAAGCGGGCGTCATAGCGGCCGTTCTCGAACATCCACCGCATCATCCCCAGCGCGAGCGCGGCATCGGTGGCGGGGCGGATGGGGATCCAGCGCCCGCGGTCGCGTGCGGCGGCGGCGTCGCTGTTGCCGAGCACGGGGTCGATCACGACATACTCGAGGCCCCCCTCGCTGCGCCCGCGTGCGAGCTGCCAGGCCTGGCGCTTGAACGGGTTTCCGGCATTGGCCGGCGCCGTGCCGCAGAAGATCACGAACTCGGCATGCGCGATGTCGGGCTTTGCGTGCGGCATCGTGCGGAGATTGCCGAACGCCGCGCCGGAGCCGGAGCGGTAGCTGCCGCCGCAATAGGCGCTGTGGCCGACGAAGTTGATGCTGCCGAAGCTCTCCTGCACGAAGCGCCGGACCAGGTGCTCGCGCCCGTCATTCACCGAGGAGAGCACGGCGAGCCGGTTTGCGCCCGGGCCGAGATCCGGACGGTCCGGGTCCATCGGTGCGAGGCTTCGCAACGCCCGCAGCCCCTCGACCGGCCCCTCGCCGAAGAGGTCGCCGCCCTCGACGATCTCCTCGATCAGCGTCTCGAAGGCGATCGGTTCCCACCGTCCCGCCCCGCGTGGGCCGACGCGCTTCAGTGGCGTGGTGATTCGCCACGGGCTCTCGAGCTGGGTCAGCACCGCGGCGCCGCGGCCGCAGGCAGTGGCGCGCGCGGCGATGCCGCTGTCGCCGCGCCGCGACATGATCGCGAGTGCCTCGCGCACCGGTGTCTCGGGCGGCAGGGCAGGATCGGCCGAGAGGGGCGAGTAGGGATTGCCGGCGACGCGAAGCACACGGCCGGTCGCCCGGTCGATCCTGACGCGGACGCCGCAGAGTGTGGTGCACCCGGTGCAGACCGAGTGCGCGACATACTGGTCCGGGTTCGGCGTCACCGCGCCGGTCACCGGGTCGACCCGGCATTCGGGCGGGAGGGAGCGGCCGTGGATCGCGGCAGCCTTGGCACGGCGCGGCCCAAGCTGTTCGACCAGCCCGTGCGCCAGGCGTCGCGCGGTCTCCTCGTAGCCGGCTGCGAAGGCGACGAGCCCGGCCCCGGCAGCGCCGGTCTTCAGGGCGGTCCTGCGGTCGAAACGCATCGGTCAGATCCTTTCGGCAGTGGCGGTGGTGCTGCCCGGGCCGCGTGCAGGCGGCAGCAGCGCATCGATGACGACAAGAATGGTCACGCACAGCCCGGCCGTGCCGATGATCCCGGCAAGACCCGCGGGCCCCAGCGGCAGCGTGTACTCGTAGAGCCCGGCGCCGGTCTTCGGCACGGTTTGCCCGCCGATGAACACCGTCCAGCGGAACATCCAGGCAGCGTGCAGCGCCACCAGCCCGGTGACGAGGCCCGAGCCGACGGGGCGGACGAGTGCGATGAGCACCGCCGCGAGGGTGGCCGCCACCCCCCAGATGGCCGTCAGAAGCCAACGCCTGTGGCCCGATACGGAGGCCAAGGCCTCGGCATGGACTGCCGAAAGCCCTGAAAGCCCGAGCAGGAACCAGGCCAGACCGAGGGCGAGGGAGGCGCCGAGCGCGAGTGCGACCACGCCGTTCAGAGCCGCTTCGGCCTCGGCGGCGCGCGGGCCGATCAGGCGCTGCAGCACGAGCACAAGCCCTGCCGCGCCGGCCAAGGCGGTGAGTGCGAACTGCACCGGCAGGAACGGCGTGTTCCAGAGCGGACGCGCGCCAACCACCGCCACCTCCATACCCGTGTAGAGCAGCACGAGGGCAGCGCCGATCCCTGTGAGCCCGGCCGTGGCGCGCACGAGACGCCGCGACGGTCTGCCTCCCATCAGCCGGTAGAGCGGCGCGAGCCTGCCGCGTGCTGCGGCATCCTCTGCGAGCTCGGGCCGGAGCACCGCCCAAGAATAGGCGAAGAGCCCGACGAGATAGGCAGGGATGAAGAACGCGCCCCAGGCCATCCAGGAGCCGAGGTTGGGATGTGCGTAGAACCGCCAGAACCGCGCCGGCTGATGCAGGTCGGCAAGCAGTGCGACGGGGGCGGCGAGACCGCAGGTGAGCGCGCCCGCAAGGGCAAGCCTTGCCACGCCCTCCCATCTGGCTCGCCGCGCCAGGTGCCAGGGTAGCGTGAGCAGGAAGCAGCCGATCGAGAGGCCGATCAGAAAGAAGTACTGCACGGCCCAGGGAAGCCACGAGACCTCCCGGGTGACGTTGACGATCTCGGTGATGCTCTGCATCGCTCAGGCCCTTCCATGCTTGGCCACCGGAGGCGGGTCGCTCTCCGGCCGCCACAGGGTTGGCGTTCCATCGACCTTGCCCGCGAGTGCCGCATCGAGCCCGAGATAGAAGACGCGCGGCTTCGTGCCGGCCTCCGGCTTGAGCGTCGCGGCTTCGCCCGCGGCAAGCAGGCGCGACACCGTGCTGTCAGGGTCGTTCAGGTCGCCGAAGATCCGTGCCCCGCCGACGCAGCTCTCGACGCAGGCCGGAAGCAGCCCGGCATCGACCCGGTGAGCGCAGAACGTGCACTTGTCGGCGGTTTCCGTCTCGGCGTTGATGAAGCGCGCATCGTAGGGGCAGGCCTGGACGCAGTAGGCGCAGCCGACGCAGACATCCCCGTCGACCACGACGATGCCATCGGGGCGCTGGAAGGTCGCGCCGACCGGGCAGACGGGAATGCACGGCGGCTCCGCGCAGTGGTTGCAGAGCCGGGGCAGCATTGCCATGCCGGCGCGCCTGTGCCCGGGGCCATCATCGAGCGTGACCTCGTAGGTCGAGACGATGGTGCGGAAACTGCCCGGAGGCACCGCATTCTCGAAGATGCAACTCACCGTGCAGGCCTGGCAGCCGATGCACTTGGCGAGATCGACAACCATCCCGTACCGAGGGCCTGAGCCCGCGTCCGGCGCCGGTGTCGAAGCGCTCGCGGCGGTTCCGGCGCACGCGCCGGCAAGCCCGGCGAGAAGTCCGCGTCGTGTGGCAGTCATCTCGATCTCCACGACAGAGGCGGAACGGTCCGCCTGTGCTCGATGGCGATCAGGCTAGGGCAGCGCTCGGGAGCCTGGCTTTGATGCAGCGCAAAACGACGCTCGCGACGGCGGGACTCGCGGGCGGCTTCAAGAGCTGAGGCGTGTTGCTGTCAGATCGCGTAGGTGATCGGCGCGTCGGATGCGGGCGCAAGCCCCGCCGCTTCCGCCTTGCGGGCCAGCGCCTCGACGGTCACGGCGTCGAGCGCTGCCAGCGCCTTGGCCCGGGCCTCGCGCCAGACGGGCGCGACGACCTCGGCGAGCATCGGCGACGCTGCGGCCTCCCCTTCCTCCTCGGCCACGGCGCGGAGGATGTCGCCCGCGGTGATCGCCCGGCGCGCCTTGGCGAGCTTGTAGCCGCCGCGGCGCCCGCGGCTCGAGGCGAGGATGCCGGCGCGGCTCAGCGCCTGCAGGAGGGGTTCGAGCCCGCGCGGGTTCTGCCCGAGCCGCTCGGCGATCGCCGCCCCGCCGACCGGGCCAGACGCGCCATGCAGCGCCACGTCCACCACCGCTGCCACGGCCACCGCCTCGCGTCCTGACCCGTCCAGCATCGTCCTCTCCCGACTCCTGCGAAGGGGCTAAACTACGATCCTGTGCCGTGGTACTCGAAACCGATGGACGTGTCACCATCGGCACAGCGGATCAGCGACAGCATCCTCGACACGATCGGCCGGACCCCGCTGGTGCGCGCGCCGCGGCTCGCCGCCGCCGAGGGCATCGCGGCCGACCTCGTGCTGAAGCTCGAGTTCTTCAACCCGCTCGGTTCGGTGAAGGACCGGATCGGGCTCGCGATGGTCCGTGCGGCGGAGGCGGCGGGCACGATCCGCCCCGGCCAGGGAACGCTCGTCGAGCCGACCTCGGGCAATACCGGCATCGCGCTCGCCTTTGTCGCCGCCGCGCGCGGCTACCGCCTCGTCGTGACGATGCCCGAGGGCGCGTCCGAAGCCCGCCGGCGGATGCTCAGGCTGCTCGGCGCCGAGGTGGTGGAGACGCCGGCGCGCGAGGGCATGGCGGGGGCGATCGCCCGCGCCGAGGCGATCGTCGCGGCGACACCCGGCGCGGTGATGCCGCGGCAGTTCGACAACCCCGCCAACCCCGCCATCCACGAGGCGACGACGGCGGAGGAGATCTGGGCCGACTCCGGCGGCGAGGTGGATGCCATCGTCGGTGGCGTCGGCACGGGTGGCACGCTCACCGGGCTGGCGCGCGCGCTCAAGCCGCGGCGGGCGGGCCTCCGCATCATCGGCGTGGAGCCCGACGAGAGCGCGGTGCTGTCGGGCGACGGCCCGGCCCCGCACGGAATCCAGGGCATCGGGGCGGGCTTCGTCCCCTCTGTGCTCGACCCCGCGCTGCTCGACCGGGTCGAGCGCGTTGCCGAGGCGGAGGCGATCGCGACCGCCAGGCGAGTGGCGCGTACCGACGGCATTCCCGTCGGCATCTCCTCGGGCGCGGCTCTCGCGGCCGGGCTCAGGGTCGCGCGCGAGCCGGGCATGGCCGGCCGGCGGGTGGTGGTGATCTGCGCGAGCTTCGCCGAGCGCTATCTCTCGACGCCGCTGTTCGCCGCGCTGGACTGAGGCTGGGTGCGAGGCCCGGATGGTGGGCGCGGTAGGGATTGAACCTACGACCCCCGCCGTGTGAAGGCGATGCTCTCCCGCTGAGCTACGCGCCCATCCGAGGCCGCGGGTGTTACGGTCGCGGAGGCTCCGCTGTCAAGGCGCCCGGCGCCGGGCGCCCGCCCGCCTCAGGCCGGCTCGCTGCGCCTCAGCGCGGGCGTGACGGCGAGCCGGCGCTCGAGCCAGCGCACCCCGGCGCTGATCGCGAGCACCAGCACGAGGTAGCAGAGGATCAGCACGGTGTAGACCTCGAGCGGGCGGAACACCGTCACGACGAGCTCGTTCGCCTTCCGCGTCAGCTCGGGCAGGCCGATCACCGAGGCGAGCGAGGACATCTTCACCACGTAGACGAACTGGTTGCCGAGCGCGGGCAGGATGCGGCGGATCGCCTGCGGCAGCACCACGAACCGCATCACCTGCCAGCGCGACAGCCCGAGCGCTGCCCCCGCCTCCCGCTGCCCGAGCTCGACCGACTGGATGCCGGCCCGGAACACCTCGGCCTCGAAGGCGGAATCGCAGAGCGCGATGGCGACGACGGCAGCGGAGAACACGTCGAGCCGTATCCCGGTCACGATCGGCAGGCCGTAGAACACCCAGAGGATCATCACGAGGATCGGCACCGACCGGAACACCTCGATCCAGACCCGCGCGGCGATCCGGAGCGCGCGGAACCGTGCCGCTCCCATCAGCGCGACGACGAGGCCGAGCGTCATCGACAGCGCCATCGCCGTGACCGAGACGCGGATGGTGGCGGCGAAGCCCTCCAGGATGAAGGTGAGGTTCGACCAGCCTGCCGGCGAGCGCGGGTCGACCACGTGCCAGCCGAAGTTCCCGCCGCACCCGCCGAGCAGCGAGAGGCCGGCCAGCACGGCGATCCGACGGCCCATGCCCTTCCCCTTCCTCGTCCGAGCCCCTACGCTGCACGTGCGAAAAGCGGGCCACAAGAGAGGGAGATGGCGGCGATGAAGCGGCGCATGATCGGAGCCGGAACGGTTGCGCTGTCGGGCCTCGCCGCGGCGCTGCTCGCCACCCCGGCGGCGGCGCAGACGGCAGGGCTGTCGCGGCTTCAGGCCGTGCAGCAGGCGGGCACGATCCGCTTCGGCACGACCGGCGACTTCAACCCGATGAGCTTCCGCGACCCTGCGAGCCGCGAGCTGCGCGGGCATCAGATCGACTGCGCCAACCAGCTCGCGCGCGACATGAACCTGCGCGCGGAGTTCGTCCCCGCCGAGTGGCGCACGCTCGTCAGCGGCCTGCAGGCCGGGCAGTACGACGTGGTGTTCGCCGGCACCTCGATGAGCGTCGCGCGCGCGATGGCGGCGGCGTTCACGATTCCCTGGGGCCGCAACGCCTTCGTGCCGCTCGTCGCGCGCGCCAACGCCGCGCGGTTCAAGGACTGGCCCGATCTCGACCAGCGCGGCGTGACCATCGGCACCACGCTCGGCACGACGATGGAGCAGTTCGTGCAGCAGGCGCTGCCGAACGCGACGCTGCGCCGCGTCGAGAGCCCGGCGCGCGACTGGCAGGAGCTGCTCGCCGGGCGCGTGGACGCGACCATGTCCTCGCTGATCGAGGCGGCGTTCCTGACGCGCGAGTATCCGCAGCTCGTCTCGATCCTGACCGACCGGCCGCGCAACCCGATCCCGATGGCCTTCATGGCGCCGGCCGGCGATCACGCCTGGCTCGCCTTCCTCAATGCCTGGGTGACGATCCGCCAGGCCAGCGGCTTCTTCGACGAGGTCAACGCGCGCTGGGGCATCGTCCAGGGCTGAACGGGGCAGCGTGCCGCATTCGTGACGTCGCCGCTTCCGGCTCAGGTGCATCGCGGGCTTGCGCGGCCGCATGGCGCCTGCCTATCAACGGTCATGCGCCTGACGCTGCTCGCCCTCCTCGGCTTCCTGCCCGCCGCCGCGGCATCCGCCTCGGCGGCGCCGCTGCATGGTCCGGTGCAGGCGACCTACACCGCCTACTGGTCGGGCTTCTCGATCGCCACCATGGATGCCTCCATCGAGCTTGGCGCCGAGGCCTACCGGGTCGCTGCCACCATGCGCACAACCGGGCTGCTCGCGATGTTCGTGCGCGGCGAGCAGGTGACCACGGTCGAGGGCCGCATCCAGCCCGCCGCGACGCCGCTTGCGCTGCAGCCCCAGCGCTTCCTGATGGAGGGGCGCTGGCGCGACACACTGCGTCGCGTGTCGATGACCTGGACCGGCCAGCAGCCGGAGATCCTGGCGCTGCTGCCCGCCAACCAGGACGAGCGCGAGCCGGTGCCGCCCGAGCTCCAGCGCGGCACGGTCGACACGCTGACGGCGCTCGCCGCGCTCGTCCGCCTCGCGGCGCGGGAGAACCGGTGCGACGGCGCCGCACAGGTGTTCGACGGCCGGCGGCGGAGCGACTTCACCGCCGTGACCGACGGCCGCGAGACGCTGGAGGCCCACCGCTGGAGCGGCTTCGCCGGCCCGGCGCTGCGCTGCCGGTTCGAGGGCCGCCAGGTGGCCGGCTTCTGGAGGGAGCAGGACCGGGCGGAGGCATCGAAGCCCCGTGGCGGCACCGCGTGGCTCGCGAGCCCAAGGCCCGGGCTGCCCGTCATTCCCGTCCGGATCGAGGCCGACAGCGCCTGGGGCACGGTCTATGTCCACATGACGCGGGCGGCGCCTGGCGTGCTTGAGCTTCCCGCCCAGCGCACCGAGCGGCGTTGAAGCAGTTCAGCCGGAGCCGACGGCCCGACGTTCCGCGTCGCGGCTCGCCGGTCGTGCCAACGGCGCCGGGGCCAGCACCAACACCGCAGCGACCGGGATGAGCCAGGCGATCCGCGCCTGGTAGCGGTGGTGCGGCTTCGAGAGCGCGCCGGTCGCGAAGGCGTTCGCGGCCGCCGCGCCGACCACCAGCACCACGAGCGCGAAGGCCCGCGCATCGCCGCGCCGGAACGACCGCCAGGCGCCGGCGAGCGCGAGCACGAAGGCGGCGGCGAGCAGGGGCGGATGGAGCGGCAGCAGCGGGGAGACGGCGCCGAGGAGCGCCCGCCGCGCCTGCAGCGAGGCCTCGTGGCGGGCGACCTCGGCTGCGGGGAAGAACTCCCGGATGCGGCTTCCGGCTGCGTTCTCGATGTCCTGCCACGGCTGGCCGATCACGTCTCCCGCGCCGGCCGTCACGAGCTGGGTCAGCGTGTTGGCGGCCATCGCGCGGGCGACCGCCCAGGGCTCGCGGGCGAGCGTCTCGCGCACGATCTCCCGCGCCTCCGCCGAGAGCAGCGCGCCGCCGAGGAAGCGCGGCGTGCCCGCGGCGTCGCGGTTCATCGGGCTGTCCGGCTCCCAGAGGAACGCGTCGCTGTCCATCGGCAGCCGGTCGGTGAAGGCGCAGAGGTACCAGCCGCGCTCCGGGCACAGCGCCTGGAGGGTGCGCGCGGCAGGCCCATCGGCCTGCAGCCGGGCGAGCAGGAAGGTCGAGCCGTGCGGCGAGAGCGAGAGCACGCCGTGGCCGGCGAGGTTGGTGCCGAGCAGCAGCAGGATCGCCCCGGCCAGCGGTGCGGCCATCCGCAGCGCCGGCCCGACCCGCCAGGCGAGCACCACCGCGAGCGCGACCATCGCCGCCGCGACCGGCAGGTGGGAGAGATGCGAAGCGATCCCGACGGTGGCCACCACCCCGGCCCAGAGAGTCTCCGCCCGCGACAGGCGGCCCTGCCCGAAGCCGAGCAGGAACAGGCAGAGAACCACGGCGGCGGTGAACACGTCCGGCATCAGGAGCGCGATCGTGAAGGGCGCGGTGGTGACGGCCGCGACGCCGGCAGAGAGCAGGAGATGCGCGATCGGCCTCGGTCCCCAGACGACGCGGCCGGTCATCCAGAGCAGGTGCGAGACCATCAGCGCCTGGGCCGCGAGCGGCAGCCAGAGCGTCACGCGCCAGTGGAACAGGTGCAGGAACGGGCCGTAGACCCACGGCTTGTCCCAGATCATCAGCGGCACGAGCGTCTGCGCGAGGAAGGCGCCGGTGTCGCTGAACAGGATCGGGTAGCCGTTGAGGAAGGCCGGCCAGACGAGCAGCGGCGCCGCCAGCACCACCGCGGCGGCGTTCGCGAGCCGGGCGGCGGTCACGCCGCGGTCCAGCGCGCGGCGGCCTCGTCGTCGGCGGCGCGGGCCTCGACCCAGCGGCTCTCGCCGGTGGCGAACTCCTCCCGCTTCCAGAAGGGCGCCCTGGTCTTCAGCCAGTCGATCAGGAAGGCGCAGGCCTCGAGCGCTGCGGTGCGATGTGCCGAAGCGGCGAGCACGAGGACGATCGGCTCGCCGGGGACGAGGGGGCCGACGCGGTGGATGACGGTGCAGCCAGTCAGCGGCCAGCGCGCGGCGGCCTCGGCCACGATCGCCGCGATCGCCCGCTCGGTCATGCCCGGATAGTGCTCGAGCACCATGCGCGCGAGCCCGTCATCGGCCCGCGTGATGCCGATGAAGCTCGCGATGCCGCCGACATCGGTGCGGCCGGCGGCGAGCGCCCTGGTCTCGGCGGCGAGGTCGAACGGTGCCTCCTGGACCCGGATGGTCGGGGTCATGGTCACTCCCGGAGTGATGCCCGTTGGAGAGATGCCGCCTCGGTGCCGGCCGCTCAAGGGCCGGCTCACGCGGGGCTGATCAGGCGGCCTCGGCGAACAGCCCGGCAACGGCCCCGGGCAGGTCGTCGAACCGCTCGATCGCGGCGTGGGCCCCGAGCGCGGCATGATCCTCCTCGCCATAGCCGAAGGCGGCGTAGATCGCCCGCACCCCCGCCCCCCGGGCGGCGAGCAGGTCGTTGCGGTGATCGCCGACCATCACGGCGTCATGGGCCGGGATGCCGAGCCGGGCGAGCGCGCCGGCCAGGTGGCCCGGGTCGGGCTTGCGGACGGGGAAACTGTCGCCGCCCGCGACGGTGGCGAAGCGATGGTCGAGCCCGAGCCGGCGGAGGATGGTGTGCGTCGGCCCCTCCGGCTTGTTGGTGACGATCGCGAGGGTGAAGCCGGCCTCGGCGAGCGCGTCCAGCGCCGGCTCGACGCCCGGGAAGGGGCGGGTCTCGTCGAGCGAGTGCGCCTCGTAGTCGGGGATGAAGGCCGCCACCTCGGCCGCGAGCGTGGCGTCGTCGAGATGCCTGCCGGCCGCGGCGAAGCCGCGCGCGAGCAGCATCCGCGCCCCGTCCCCGATCATGCGCTTGACGGACGCGAGCGGGTGCGGCGCAAGCCCGTTGGCCACGAGCCGGCGGTTGAGCGCGGCCGCGAGGTCTGGCGCGCTGTCGATCAGCGTACCGTCGAGGTCGAGGCAGACGGCGCGCCTCTGGGATGCGGGAGGCATCGTTACCCTTCGTCCACGTTGCGGTGCGACACAATGCGTGACAGCGCGGCCTTTTGACAGGGGCCGGCCAGGAGGGGCAGAACCGCGCCCCAGGCAAGGGAAACCCAGGGCAAGGCAAGCGGAGCCGTGTCGCCGTCGATCGCCGTCATCCTCGCCGCCGGGCTCGGCACGCGCCTGAAGAGCGCGGTGCCGAAGCCGCTGCATCGCCTCGGCGGCCTGCCGATGGTCCGCCTCCTGCTCGATGCCTGCGAGGAGGCGGGCTTCGGACGGATCGTCGTGGTCGCCGGCCCGGAGCCTGCGTTCGACCCGATGCGCAGGGCCGTCGCGCCGCACGCCGTGGTGGTGCAGGCGGAGCGGCTCGGCACGGCCCATGCCGCGCTGATGGCCGAAGCCGCGCTGGCCGTCACCGGAGGCGAGGCGATGATCCTCTATGGCGACGTGCCGCTGGTGTCCGCCGCCACCCTCGCCGGCATGGTTGCGAAGCGCGAAGCGGCCGGGGCGGGGCTCGCGCTGCTCGGGTTCACCCCGAAGGACCCCGCCCAGTACGGCCGCGTCGTGCTCGAGCCCGACGGCACGGTCGCCCGCATCGTCGAGTGGCGGGATGCGACCGCCGAGGAGCGCGCGATCGGCCTCTGCAACGCAGGCCTCTTCTGCGCCCCGGCGCCCGACATGCTCCGCTGGCTGAGGCGCGTGGGCAACGACAACGCCAAGGGCGAGTACTATCTCACCGACATCGTGGCGCTCGCCCGTGCCGAGGGGGTGCGGGTCGCGGTGGCCGAGGCGCCGGCGGACGAGGTGCTCGGCATCAACTCCCGCGCCGAGCTCGCCGCGGCCGAGGCGGCGCTGCAGCGGCGGCTGCGCGAGCGTGCGATGGAGGCCGGGGTGACGCTCGTCGCGCCCGAGACGGTGTTCCTTGCCGCAGACACAGCCCTCGCCCCGGACGTGACGGTGCACCCGCATGTGGTGTTCGGCCCCGGCGTGCGCGTCGGCGCAGGCGCGGTGATCCAGAGCTTCAGCCATCTCGAGGCCTGCACGGTCGAGGCGGGCGCGACGGTCGGCCCCTATGCGCGGCTCAGGCCCGGCGCCTCGGTGGGAGAGGGGGCGCATGTCGGCAACTTCGTCGAGCTGAAGGCGACCCGCCTCGGTCCCGGCGCGAAGGCCAACCACCTCGCCTATCTCGGCGACGCGGAGGTCGGGGCGGGGGCGAATGTCGGGGCGGGGACGATCACCTGCAACTACGACGGCTTCGGCAAGTACCGCACGGTGATCGGGGCCGGCGCCTTCATCGGCTCGAACACCGCCCTCGTCGCGCCGGTGACGGTGGGCGAAGGCGCGATCGTCGCCGCAGGCTCGACGATCACCGAGGATGTCGGGCCGGACGCGGTGGCCTTCGGCCGTGCGCGGCAGGCGGAGAAGCCAGGCCGCGCACCCGCCTTCCGCGAGGCGGCGAAGGCCCGGAAGCAGCGGGCGGCGAAGGAGGGCTGAGCGCATGTGCGGCATCGTCGGCATCGTCGGGCGCGGGGTGGCCGCGCCGCTCCTGCTCGATGCGCTGAAGCGGCTCGAGTACCGGGGCTATGACAGCGCCGGCATCGCCACCCTCGTGAACGGCCACATCGACCGCCGCCGCGCCGAGGGGAAGATCGCCCGCCTCGCGGCGCTGATCGAGCAGCACCCGCTGCCCGGCACCACCGGCATCGGCCACACGCGCTGGGCGACGCATGGGCGGCCCTCGGAGGCGAACGCGCACCCGATCGCGACCGGGCGCGTGGCGGTGGTCCACAACGGCATCATCGAGAACCACGCGGCGCTGAAGGCGGAACTCATCGCCTCGGGATCGGCCTTCGAGAGCGAGACCGACACCGAGACGGTGGCCCGCCTGCTCGACCAAGCCCTCGCCGCGGGGGCGAGCCCCGAGGAGGCGATGGCCGCGACGCTCAAGCGCATCCACGGCGCCTTCGCGCTCGCCGTGCTGGTCGCCGGCCGGCACGACATGATCATGGCCGCCCGCCGCGGCTCGCCGTTGGCCATCGGCTACGGCGACGGCGAGATGTTCGTGGGCTCCGACGCGCTCGCGCTCGCCCCGCTGACCGAGCGCATCGCCTATCTCGAGGAAGGCGACTGGGCGGTGGTGACCGCCCAAGGCGCTGAAGTGTTCGATGCCGAGAACCGGCCGGTCGAGCGCGCGATCCGGCGCACCGCCCTCTCCGGCGCGATGGTCGGCAAGGGCAACTACCGCCACTTCATGGAGAAGGAGATCCACGAGCAGCCGGCGGTGATCGGCGACACGCTGAAGAGCTACATCGACCCGTCGACGCGGGCGGTGACGCTGCCCGACCTCGGCGTCGATCTCGGCCGCATCCCGCGCGTCTCGATCGTCGCCTGCGGCACCTCGCTCTATGCCGGCCAGGTGGCGCGCGACTGGTTCGAGCAGATCGCGCGGCTGCCGGCGGTGGCCGACATCGCCTCCGAGTTCCGCTACCGCGAGCCGGTGCTCGACCCAGGCGCGATGGCGCTGTTCATCAGCCAGTCGGGCGAGACGATCGACACGCTCTCGGCGCTGCGCTGGGCGAAGACGCAGGACCAGCGGATCCTCTCCGTGGTCAACGCCCGCGAGAGCGCGATGGAGCGGGAGAGCGACGGCGTGCTGCACACCCTCGCCGGGCCCGAGATCGGCGTCGCCTCGACCAAGGCCTTCACCACCCAGCTCGCCGCGCTCGCCTGCCTCGTGATCGCGACTGGGCGCGCCCGCGGCACCCTCGCCCCAGGCCAGGAGGCGGAGCTCACCTCGGCGCTGATCGAGGTGCCCGCGCATGCGGCCGAGGTGCTGGAGGCCGACCCGGTGCTGCGGGCGATGGCGGAGGAGGTGGCAGAGGCGCGCGACGTGCTCTATCTCGGCCGCGGCACGGCCTGGACCATCGCCATGGAGGGCGCGCTGAAGCTGAAGGAGATCAGCTACATCCACGCCGAAGGGTATCCGGCGGGGGAGATGAAGCACGGGCCGATCGCGCTGATCGACGAGCAGGTTCCGGTGGTGGTGATGGCGCCGGCGGGCCCGCTCTTCGAGAAGACAGCCTCGAACGTCCAGGAGGTGCACGCGCGCGGCGGGCGGGTGATCCTCGTGTCCGACCGGGCCGGCTGCGAGCGGCTCGCGCCGCTCTGCGCGCACACCATCGCCCTGCCCCCGGTGCATCCCTTCGTCGCGCCGATCCTCTACGCGATCCCGGCGCAGCTGCTCGCCTATCACGTGGCGGTGCTGAAGGGGACCGATGTCGATCAGCCCCGCAACCTGGCCAAGAGCGTGACCGTGGAATGAGCCGTCCAACCCGCCGGGCGGGCCCCGCTCGCGGCGGCCACGCGCCTATCGGGGTTGAGTGAGGGCGCGCGTCTTGGCACAGTGCGCCGGACAGGGGATCACTGGGACGTGATGCTTCGCCGCGCCTTTCTGGGCTCCGCCATCGCCGGGGCCGGCCTCTCCCTCGCCCGAACCGGCCGTGCCGCAGAGTGGCGCGTGCTGCCGGACAGGGTCGCCACCGGGCGCGAGGGGCGCGCGCTGCCCTACAACGTGTTCCTGCCCGCCGGCTATGACCCTGCGAAGGGTCCGTACCCGCTGCTCGTCCTGCTCCACGGCGCCGGCACCGACGAGCAGTTCTGGGCAGGGCAGATCAGGCTCTGGCGCGCGGTCGAGGCAGGCGAGCGGGCCGGCTGGCTGCCGAAGCTGATCGCCGTGATGCCGGGAAGCCGCAACTCCTGGTGGCTCGACCGTCCTGGCCAGCCGGCGGAGAGTGCGGTCGTCGAGGACCTTCTGGCCGACGTCGCCGCCAAGTATCCCGTGATGACCGCCCGTGACGGGCGCGCGATCGCCGGCTACTCGGCCGGTGCCTACGGCGCGCTCAGGATCGCGATGCGGCATCCGCAGCTCTTCGGCGCCGCCGCGCTCTGGGCGCCCGCGATCTACGCCGACGTGCCGCCGCCCCTGTCCGCGGCGCGCCGGGCCGCCGTGTTCGCCGGTCCTGACGGCAGCTTCGACCCCGCTGTCTGGAAGGCCGATTCCTGGCCGAGCCTGCTTCCCGCCTACCTCGACCAGCCTGTGCGGGTGCCGATGTTCATCGCCGCCGGCGACCATGACCGGCTCGACACCGCCTTCGAGGGCGCGCTCCTGGCCAAGACCCTGACGCCCCACCAGGAGGATCAGCTCGAGTTCCGCGTGGTCGATGGCGGCCACACGATGCGGGTCTGGGAGGCGACCATCGACGAGGCGCTCGCCTTCCTGTTCGCGCACCTCACCCGGCTCCAGCTCGCCCAGCGCCACGACTGACCGCCGTCCCCGCGCCGCACTGGGCCGCCTCGGGAGGCGCTGCGGGCCGCGCTACCGGACGCCCTGGAACAGGAAGCCGCCGGCGATCCCGATCAGCACCACCGAGATCATCGCGCAGGCGCCGACGACGATGCCGTGCCCGAGCACGTACCGGCCGGCCCGTCGCGTCAGCAGGCTCGCCGGGATGAGCGCCGCGATGAAGGAGAGGGTGATCAGCCAGGTCGTGATCCGATCGGGCAGGTCAGGCCCGACCCAATCGCGGAAGGCGGCAGGCGCCGAGGCCACGGCGGACAGCGAGAGCAGCGCGACGGGGGCAAGCCCGAGCCCGAACACGGCGACCGGGCCGGCAAGAAAGGCGAGCAGGGCCGTCGCCGCGGCCGTCCTGCCAGCCCGGTTCAGGGCGAGACCGCCGGCGATCACCGCCCAGACGAGCCCGAGCATGGCGCACCACACCATCAGGTCGCGGCCCTCGGGCGCGCCATCCGTCGCGAAGCGGAGCGCCAGGATGAACGAGAGCGCGAGGGCGACAGCCAGGTTGATGCCCAGCGCGAGATCGTAGCGTCGCCGGTCGGCCGCAGCCCGATCGTCCCTCGGCGGGTAGGCGGGCACCTGCGGCTTCGGCCTCGGCGCGCTCATGGCGGCGTCCGTTGCGCACGCATGGTTCCAATCATGTGCCCCACTCATTTCCGAACGGAGAATGCTGCGCGGAGATGGTGGTTCTGCCCGCCCCTGCGAAGGGGGCCGAGCCGCTATGCCGCGCTGCGGAACAGGAAGCCGCCGGCGATCCCGAACAGCAGGCCGGAGGCGAGCGCCGCCGCGCCGATGATGACGCCGAGCGCGAGCGAGGGGCGCGCCCGTCGCCAGGCGAACAGGGCGCCGGCGACCATCGCGCCGAGGAAGGCGAGGATCGTGAGCCAGTGCTCGGCGCGCACGCGAAGCCCCGGCCCGGACCATTCGCGGAAGGACGACAGGTCCTGCGAGGCGAGCGCCAGCGCGGCGAGGGTGACCGGCGCGATCGCGAGGCCAGCGAGCGCGGCCGGTGCCCCGATCGCAGCGAGCGCATTGGTCGCCGCGGCATGCCGGCCGCGCGCCCTCAGCCGGAGCCCGAGCGCGAGGGCGAGCAGCAACGATCCGATCAGCAGCAACCACCCGAGCGCGAGCCGCCCGCTCGGCAGCGAGCCGTCGATGATCGACAGGCAGAGCATGAACAGGAGCCCGGCGACGAGCGCGAGGTCGAGCCCGAGCACGAGATCGAACCGCCGCTCGGCACGGCGAAGCGCCGCGCCGCTGAGCGGACGGACGCGGGCCGGTGCGGCGCGCTGACCCTTTTCCACGACAAGAAGCCTACCATCCCGGGCCCTCCGCTGTCGCCTCATGGCCGCCCCGCGCCGCCGGCACCGGGGCGGCCGGCGTTCGACCGGCCGGGCCGGCGGGTGTATGGTCCCGGCCGACCCTCGGAGAAACGGGAGAACCGCCATGCTGAACCCGGCCGCGCCGCTGCCGCTCAAGGACCCGTCCCTGTTCCGCCAGGCCTGCCTGGTCGGCGGCAGGTGGGTCGAGGCCGACAGCGGCAAGGGTGTTCCCGTCCGCAACCCGGCCACCGGCGAGGTGATCGGCGAGGTGCCCGCCTTCGGCCGCGCCGAGACGCGCCGGGCGATCGAGGCGGCGGCCGCGGCCTACCCCGCCTGGCGGGCGATGCTCGCCAAGGAGCGGAGCGCGATCCTCCGCCGCCTCTATGACCTGATGCTCAGCCATGCCGACGATCTCGCCCTGATCATGACGACCGAGCAGGGCAAGCCGCTCGCCGAGGCCAGGGGGGAGGTGGTCTATGCCGCCTCCTTCATCGAGTGGTTCGCCGAGGAGGGCAAGCGCGCCTATGGCGACATGATCCCGCAGAACGCCAAGGGTCGGCGCATCCTGGTGATGAAGGAGCCGGTCGGCGTGTTCGCCGCGATCACGCCCTGGAACTTCCCCGCCGCGATGATCACCCGGAAGATGGGGCCCGGGCTTGCGGTCGGTTGCACCGGCATCGTCCGGCCGGCCTCGCAGACGCCCTTCACCGCGCTCGCGATCGGCGTGCTGGCCGAGCGCGCGGGCCTGCCGCCGGGGGTGATGAACATCATCACCGGCCCCTCCGGCGAGACGGGGGCGGAGCTCGCGGAGAACCCCACCGTCCGCAAGCTCTCCTTCACCGGCTCGACGGAGGTCGGCAAGATCCTGCTCGAGCAGTGCGCGCGCACCGTCAAGAGGGTGTCGATGGAGCTCGGCGGCAACGCGCCCTTCATCGTGTTCGACGACGCCGATCTCGACGCCGCGGTGGCCGGCGCGATGGCCTCGAAGTTCCGCAACACCGGCCAGACCTGCGTCTGCGCCAACCGCATCCTGGTCCAGGACGGCATCTTCGAGGCCTTCTCGAGGAAGCTCGCCGAGGCCGCCGCCGCGATGAAGGTCGGCCCCGGCACCGAGCCCGGCGTGGCGCAGGGCCCGCTGATCAACGCCGAGGCGGTGGCCAAGGTGGAGGAGCATATCGGCGACGCGCTTGCGAAAGGCGCGACGGTGGTGACGGGCGGCAAGCGCCACGCGCGCGGCGGCAACTTCTTCGAGCCCACCGTGCTGGCCGACGTGCCGCGCGAGGCGAAGATCTTCTCCGAGGAGACCTTCGGCCCCGTCGCGCCGCTGTTCCGCTTCCGCACAGAGGAGGAGGCGATCGCCCTCGCCAACGACACGCCCTTCGGGCTCGCGGCCTATTTCTACACCCGCGACGTGGGCCGCATCTTCCGCGTCTCCGAGGCGCTGGAATACGGCATCATCGGCGCCAACGAAGGCATCATCTCCACCGAGGTCGCCCCCTTCGGCGGCTTCAAGGAGAGTGGCCTCGGACGCGAAGGCTCCAAGTACGGCCTCGATGAGTATCTCGAGGTGAAGTACGTCGCCGTCGGCGGCATCGGCACCTGACGCGCCCATGGATCTCGATCTCTTCGTCATCGGCGGCGGCTCCGCCGGGGTGCGCTGCGGGCGCATCGCGGCGGGGCACGGCGCGAAGGTGGCGGTCGCCGAACGCCGCTTCTGGGGCGGCACCTGCGTCAATGTCGGCTGCGTGCCGAAGAAGCTGATGGTCCAGGCCGCCGAGTACGGCGCCTGGGCCCGGGATGCGCGCGGCTTCGGCTGGGACATCGAGGTCCGCGGCCATGACTGGGCGAAGCTTCAGGCGGCCGTCACGGCGGAGACGCAGCGCCTCGCGGGCATCTACCGCCGGCTGCTCGACGGCGCCGGCGCGCGCATCTTCGACGCCGAGGCGAGGCTGCTTGATCCGCACACCGTCGAGGTCGGAGGCGAGCGCGTCACCGCCCGCCACGTGGTCATCGCGACGGGAGGCGAGCCCGTGCCGCCCGAGTTCCCGGGCGCCGAGCACTGCCTCGTCAGCGATGCGCTGTTCGCGATGCCCGAGCGGCCGCGCCGCGCGGTCGTGCTCGGCGGCGGCTACATCGCCTGCGAGTTCGCCTCGCTGCTCGCGGGCCTGGGCGTCGCCACGACGCAGCTCTACCGCGGCCGCCTCATCCTCCGCGGCTTCGACGACGACATCCGCGAGGCGCTCGTGCCGGAGCTCCGCGCGGGCGGCGTCGACCTCCGCCTCGAGACCGCGATCGCGCGCGTCGAGCGCGCCGGCGACGAGTTGCTCGTCCACTGCACCGATGGCGAGATGATCGAGGCGGATGCGGTGTTCGCAACGATCGGCCGCCGCCCGGCCACGGCGGGCCTCGGCCTCGACCGCGCCGGCGTGGCGACGCGGCCCGATGGCGCGGTGATCGTCGACGCCTCGGGCCGCACCTCGGTGCCGCACATCTTCGCCCTCGGCGACGTGACCGACCAGGTGAACCTCACCCCCGTGGCGACCGCCCAGGGCCATGCGCTCGCCGACACGCTGTTCGGCGGGAACGCCCGCACCATCAGCCTCGAGAACATCCCGACCGCGGTGTTCACCGCGCCTCCCATCGGCACGGTGGGGATGACCGAGCAGCAGGCGGCGGCGCGGGGCGAGATCGATGTCTATGTCAGCCGCTTCAAGCCGCTGCGCCATACCCTTTCCGGCCGCGACCGGCGGACGCTCATGAAGCTCGTGGTCGACCGCGCCTCGCAGCGCGTGCTCGGCGTGCACATGCTGGGCGAGGACGCGGCCGAGATCCTGCAGGGCTTCGCCGTGGCGGTGGTGATGGGCGCGACCAAGGCGGATCTCGACCGCACCATCGGCATCCACCCCTCGGCGGCGGAGGAGTTTGTGACGATGCGCACGCGCCGCCCAGAGCCGGTCGCCAAGGCGGCGGAGTAGCCCCCGCCCAGCGCGCCGCGGAGTGGCGGACCCGCCGCGTTTGTGCATAACTGCCGCGCTGCGCTGCAACGAGACACCAGAGGAACCGACGCCATGACCGCGCCCTGGACCCCCGATTCCTGGAGGGGCAAGCCGGCGAAGCAGATTCCGGCCTATCCGGACGCCGCCGCCCTTGCCGCTGTCGAGGAACGGGTCGGGCGATTTCCGCCGCTCGTGTTTGCGGGCGAGGCACGCCGGCTGAAGGCGGCGCTGGCCGCCGCCGCAGAGGGGCGCGCCTTCGTGCTCCAGGGCGGTGACTGTGCCGAGGCGTTCTCCGACCTGTCGGCCAACACGATCCGCGACACCTTCCGCGTGCTTCTCCAGATGGCCGTGGTGCTGACCTATGGCGGCGCCGTGCCGGTGGTGAAGATGGGGCGGATGGCCGGACAGTTCGCCAAGCCGCGCTCATCCGACACCGAGACGGTGGGGGGCGTGACGCTGCCCTCCTACCGCGGCGACATCGTCAACGGCCCCGAGTTCACCGCCGAGGCCCGCACGCCCGACCCGAGGCGTATGGAACAGGGCTACTTCCACTCGGCCTCGACGCTCAACCTCCTGCGCGCCTTCGCCCAGGGCGGCTATGCCGACCTGCACGAGGTGCACCGCTGGAACCTCGGCTTCGTCGAGCGCAGCCCCGCTGCCGCCCGCTACCAGGACCTCGCCTCGCGGCTCGACGAGACGCTCGCCTTCATGGCCGCCTGCGGCATGACGAGCGAGACGACGCCCCAGATCCGCGAGACCGACTTCTACATCAGCCACGAGGCGCTGCTCCTGCCCTACGAGCAGGCGCTGACGCGGATCGATTCCACCTCCGGCGACTGGTACGCCTGCTCGGCGCACCTGCTCTGGATCGGCGACCGAACCCGCCAGGCCGATGGCGCGCATGTCGAGTTCCTGCGCGGGGTGAAGAACCCGCTCGGCCTCAAGTGCGGCCCCTCGCTCGAGCCCGACGACCTGCTCCGCCTCTGCGACGCGCTGAACCCGGGGAACGAGCCCGGCCGGCTGACGCTGATCGCGCGCATGGGCGCCGACAAGGTGGAGGCGAGGCTGCCCGCGCTGGTGCGCGCGATCAAGCGCGAGGGGCGCAAGGTCGTGTGGCTCTCCGACCCGATGCACGGCAACACGGTGAAGGCCTCGAACGACTACAAGACGCGCAGCTTCGATGCGATCCTCTCCGAGGTGCGGCAGTTCTTCGACGTGCACGAGGCCGAGGGCACCTGGGCGGGCGGCGTGCACGTCGAGATGACGGGCCAGGACGTCACGGAGTGCCTCGGCGGCTCGCGCACCGTCACCGAGGCGTCGCTGTCGTCGCGCTACCACACCTTCTGCGACCCGCGGCTGAACGCCGAGCAGAGCCTCGAACTCGCCTTCCTCGTCGCCGCCGAGCTGAAGGAGCGTCGCGTGCTGCCGGCCCGGCGCCGCGTCGCCGCGCAGTAGGCGGCGCGGCCTCGGCCGGCATCAGCGTGATGGGCGCGCCGGCGCAGGACGAGATCGCGGCGCGCACCGACGCGTATTTCAGCCGCACGCGCGCGATCGTCGAGCGGTTCGGCGACATGCGCGTGACCTATGCCGTGTTCCTCCGCCGCCCCGTGCTGATGGCGGCGCGGCTCGCGCTCGAGTGGCTCCGCTCGGTGCGCGGCGAGGCCGTCCTGATCGAGCCGATGTACGAGGAGGGGGCGGAGGTCGGCGCCGGCGAGCCGCTGCTCTACATCACCGGCAGCCTGGCCGCGCTCGCCGAGACCGAAACGATCCTCCTGCAGAAGCTCGGCGCGCCCTGCGTGGCGGCCTGGAATGCGCGCGAGATGTGCCTCGCCCTCCCGCAGGCCGCCTTCCTCGCGATGGACGCGCGGCACTGCGCCGGCGCCGAGATGGCGGAACTGATGGCCTATGCCGCCTCGGTCGGCTCGCGCGCGGCGCAGGCGCGCGGAGCGAGGGGGTTCGTCGGCAACGCCACCGCGGCGACCGCGCACTATTTCGGCAACGAGACGGGCCTCGGCACCATGCCGCATGCGCTCATCGGCTATGCCGGCTCGACGCTGCGCGCGGCCGAGATGTTCGCCGAGACCTTCCCCGGCGAGATGCTGACGGTGCTCGTCGACTATTTCGGTGCCGAGATCACCGACGCGCTCGCCGTCTGCCGCCGCTTCCCGGCCATGGCGGCGGAGGGGAGGCTCGCCTTCCGCCTCGACACGCATGGCGGGCGGTTCCTCGAGACGCTCGACCCGGCGGCCTCCTACGCCGTTCTCGAGCGCCATGCGCCGGAGGCCATCCGCCGCTACCGCTCGGAGGAGGAACTGCGCTGGCTCGTCGGCACCGGTGTCTCGGCAGCCGCCATCTGGCGCTTCCGCGAGGCGCTCGACGAGGCGGGGTTCGCGGGCGCGCGCATCGTCGGCTCCTCTGGCTTCTCGGTCGCGAAGTGCCGGATCATGGCCGAGACGCGGGCGCCGCTCGATGTCGTCGGCACCGGGTCCTACCTCCCCGAGGCGTGGAGCGAGACCTACGCCACGGCCGACATCGTCGCCTATGACGGCATCCCCCGCGTGAAGCTCGGGCGGGAGTTCCTGCTCCGTCGCGCGGGCGGCTGAGCCGTGCCGGGCGGGGAGGCCGCACGCGAGACGCGGCTGGGGTTCGCCTGCGCCTTCCTCGTCCTGTTCATCTGGTCCGGCTTCATCCTGGTGAGCCGCGCGGGCGCGACGGGGGTGCTGACGCCGTGGGACCTCGCCGCGCTCCGGCACGTCGTCGCCTTCGCGGTGCTCGCGCCCTTCGCGGCGGGCGGCGCGCTCGCCGGCATTGCCTGGCAGCGCGTGGTGGCGCTCGCCGCCTTCGCGGGGTTCGGCTTCCCGCTCTGCGCCTATGCGGCGTTCGCGCTTGCGCCGGCGGCGCACGGCGCGGTGCTGCTGCCGGGCGCGCTTCCCTTCGCGACCGCGCTGGTCGCCCGCCTCTGGCTCGGCGAGCGGGTGGGGCTCGAGAAGGCGCTGTCGCTCGGCATCGTGCTCGCGGGCATCGTGCTGCTCGCGGGCGCGGGCTTCGTCGACGCGCCCGGCGCCTGGCGCGGCGACCTCCTGTTCCTCGCAGGCACCACCTCCTGGGCGGTGTTCACCCTGCTCGTCCGCCGCTGGGGGGTGAGCGCCATCGAGGCGACCGTGGCGGTGGGAACCGTCTGCGCGCCGCTCTACCTGCCGGTCTGGGCGCTCGCGCTGCCCTCGCGGCTCGGCGAGGCCGGATGGGGCGAGATCGCGTTCCAGGCCGGCTACCAGGGAGGGCTCGCGATGGTGGTCGCCTCTCTCCTCTACACCCGGGCGCTGGTGGCGCTCGGGCCGGCGAAGCTCGCCTTCTTCACGTCCGTGGTGCCGGCGCTCGCCGCCGTCGCCGCCTGGCCGATCCTCGGCGAGGCGCTCGGCCCCGCCGCGCTGTTCGGCGTCGTGCTGGTCACGGCGGGGATGCTGTTCGGCGTGCTGCGCGGCTCCGGCCCCGTGCCGGCGCGCGTTGACGCTCCCGGGGCCCGAACCTAGCTTCCGCCCATGCCCGACACCCTCCGCATCGCGCTCGCGCAGATCAACCCGCACGAAGGCGAGGTGGAGAGGAATGCCGCGCGCATCCGCGCCGCCCGCGCCGAGGCCGCGGCGATGGGGGCCGATCTCGTCGTCACGCCAGAGCTCTCGATCGCCGGCTACCCGCCGGAGGACCTGATCCTGAAGCCCGCCTTCCTCGATGCGTGCGACGCGCGCATCGCCGCGCTCGCGGCCGAGACGGCGGATGGCGGCCCCGGGCTGATCGTCGGCGGGCCTTGGCGGACGGAGGGAAAGCTCCACAACGCCGCGTTCCTGCTCGAGGGCGGGCGCGTCGTGACGGCGCGCGCCAAGCACGAGCTGCCGAACTACGGGGTGTTCGACGACAAGCGCCACTTCGTCCCCGGCCCCGCGCCCGGCCCGGTGGTGTTCCGCGGCTTCCGCATCGGGCTGATGATCTGCGAGGACTGGTGGTTCCCCGCCGTCTCCGAGACGCTGGCCGAGAGCGGGGCGGAGATGCTGCTCTCGATCAACGGCAGCCCCTACGAGGCCGGCAAGCACCATGTGCGCGAGGCGCTCGCCGTCTCCCGCGTGGTCGAGACGGGGCTTCCCTTCGTGTTCCTGAACCAGGTGTGCGGCCAGGACGAGCTCGTGTTCGAGGGCGCGTCCTTCGTGCTGAACGCCGACCGTTCGCCCGCGCTGCGCATGCCCTCCTTCTCCGAGGCCGTGACCGTCACGGAATGGCGGCGCGAGGGCTCGCGCCTCGCCTGCGTGCCGCAGGCGCTGCCGGCGGAGGAGGGCCGCTGCGAGAACATCTACCGCGCGATGATGCTCGGGCTTGCGGACTACGTGAACAAGAACCGCTTCCCGGGCGTGGTGCTCGGCCTCTCTGGCGGCATCGACAGCGCGCTCACCGCCGCCGTCGCGGTCGATGCGCTCGGGGCTGAGCGCGTGCGCGCGGTGATGCTGCCATCGCCCTACACGAGCCAGGAGAGCCTCGACGACGCGGCCGAGGCCGCGCGGATGCTCGGCATACGTTACGATGTCGTGTCTATCACCGGCGCGATGGAGGCGTTCCACCGGGCGCTCGCCCCGGTGTTCGGCAACCGCGCCCCCGACATCACCGAGGAGAACATCCAGTCGCGCTCGCGCGGGCTGATCCTGATGGCGATGTCGAACAAGTTCGGCGACATGCTGCTGACCACCGGCAACAAGTCCGAGATGTCGGTCGGCTACGCCACGCTCTACGGCGACATGTGCGGCGGCTTCTCGGTGCTGAAGGACGTGTACAAGACCACCGTGTTCGCGCTCTCGCGCTGGCGCAACGAGCATCGCCCGCGCGACGGCCGCGGCCCTGCTGGCCCGGTGATGCCGGAGCGCATCATCACCAAGCCGCCATCGGCCGAGCTCAAGCCGAACCAGACCGACCAGGACACGCTGCCGCCCTACGACGTGCTCGATTCGATCCTGGAAGGGCTCGTGGAGGACGAGGAGAGCGTCGAGGCTCTGGTGGCGCGCGGGCATGACCGGGCGACGGTGCTGCGCGTCTGGCGCATGCTCGACCGCGCCGAGTACAAGCGCCGCCAGGCGCCGCCGGGGGTGAAGATCACCCGCCGCGCCTTCGGCCGCGACCGCCGCTACCCGATCACCAACGGCTTCACCGGCCTCGTGACATGATCGCCGGCGTGTTCGCGCCCGAGGGCGGCTGGGTTGTGCGCATCCGCGACCTCTCGGCCGACGACCCGTCAGCGCCCGAGGCGGTGGAGGAGGTCGCGGGCTTCTCCTCGCTCATGCACGCCAACGCCTTCGCACGCCGCTACGTGCGCGACAGCGTCGAACGCTGCCGCGTTCCCGGCGCGAGCGCGGAGGAGGTGGCGGCCGACTGGCACGCCTTCGGCGAGGACGCGGAAGTGGCCGATGCCGGAGGCGCCGGCTGGACGAGCGCGGCCGAGCTCGGCCATTTCGCCGCCCATCCCGTTCCGCCCGGGGACGAGGAGCGCGACTGGCGCAGCCTCGACCCGCGGCGGGACGACGACGAGTGGGACGGGGACGACGAGGCCGGGGAGGGGGCATGACGGCCCGCGTCCGCTTCGCCCCGTCGCCCACCGGCTGGCTGCATGTCGGCAATGCGCGCGTGGCGCTGGCGAACGCCCTGTTCGCTGCCCGCCATGGCGGAACGTTCCTGCTCCGGCTCGACGACACCGACATCGCCCGCTGCCGCCCCGAATACGAGGCCGCGATCGTCGAGGACCTGCGCTGGCTCGGCCTGTCCTGGCAGGAGGGGCCGGTGCACCAGCGCGACCGGCTCGACCGTTACGCGGCGGCCGCCGAGCGGCTCAGGGCGTCGGGCCGCCTCTACCCGTGCTGGGAGACGGAGGAGGAGCTCGCCTTCAAGCGCCAGCAGCGGCTGAAGCGTGGCCTCGCCCCGGTCTATGACCGCGCGGCCCTCGCGCTCAGCGAGGAGCAGCGGGCGCGCGCCTTCGCCTCCGGCCGCCCCCCGCACTGGCGCTTCCGCCTCTCCGACGGCGTGTCGGAGTGGGACGATCTCGTGCTCGGCCACCGCACGGTGAAGCTCGGCGCGGTGTCCGACCCCGTGCTGGTGCGTGAGGACGGCACGCCCCTCTACACCTTCGCCTCGGTCGTGGACGACCTCGAGATGGGCATCACCCATGTGATCCGCGGCGAGGACCATGTGACCAACACGGGCGTGCAGCGCGACATCCTCGCCGCGCTCGGCGGCGACGCCGGCGCGATCCGCTTCGCCCACCTGCCGCTGCTCGTCGGCGCCGATGGCGAGCCGCTCTCCAAGCGCCTCGGCGCGCTGTCGCTCCGCGCGCTGCGGGGGGACGGCATCGAGCCCGCCGCGCTTGCCGCCTATCTCGCCCGCCTCGGCAGCTCGGCCGACATCGCCCCGGCGGGCTGGGACGAGCTCGTCTGCGGCTTCGACTTCGGCGCGATCAGCCGCAGCCCGGCGCGGTTCGACCCCGCCCAGCTTCTCGCGCTCAACCGCCGCGTGCTGCACGCGCTGCCCTTCGAGGCGGTGCGCGACCGGCTTCCCGAGGGCGCGACGGAGGCGTTCTGGAGCGCCGTGCGCGGCAACCTCGACATGCTGTCGGAGGCACGCCACTGGTGGGACGTGGTGGCGGGCAGCATCGTGCCGCCGCCGATCGAGGCTGAGGAGGATCGCGCCTTCCTCGCCGCCGCCGCCGCCGCCCTGCCGGCGGGCGCCTGCGACGGGGCGACCTTCAGGGCCTGGGCCGGGGCGCTCGCCAAGGCCAGCGGCCGGAAGGGCAAGGCGCTCTACCGCCCCCTCCGCCTCGCGCTCACCGGCGAGGAGCACGGGCCGGAGCTGAAGGACCTGCTTCCCCTGATGGGCCGCGATCGTGCACTCTTGCGGCTGACCATGGCCGCAGGAGATGCACCGTGACCGCCCGGACCTGTCGCCGCGTTTGACCGAGACGCGCGCGTGACCCATACGGGGCGAAGGCGCCCCGCCGGACGGACCGATGACCGACCTTCACCTCTACAACTCCGCCACGCGGCGGAAGGAACGCTTCCAGCCGCTCGACCCCGACCACGTGCGCCTCTACGTGTGCGGCCCGACGGTGTATGACCGCGCGCATCTCGGCAACGCGCGCCCCGTCGTGGTGTTCGACGTGCTGGTGCGGCTGCTCCGCCGCCTCTATCCGCGCGTCACCTACGTGCGGAACATCACCGACGTCGAGGACAAGATCATCGCCGCCGCCCGCGAGCGGGGCGAGACCATCGAGGCGGTGACGGAGCGCACGACGCGCTGGTTCCACGAGGACATGGCGGCCTTGGGCGCGCTGCCGCCCGACGTCGAGCCGCGCGCGACCGAGACGATCGCCGAGATGGTCGGGCTGATCGGGCGGCTGATCGCCAACGGCCACGCCTACGTGGCGGACGGGCACGTGCTGTTCGATGTTCCCTCCTTCCCGCGCTACGGCGCGCTCTCGAACCGCTCGGTCGAGGAGATGGAGGCGGGCGCGCGCGTCGAGGTCGCTCCCTACAAGAAGTCGCCGTCCGACTTCGTCCTCTGGAAGCCGTCCGGCGACGACCAGCCGGGCTGGCCGAGCCCCTGGGGCCGCGGGCGACCGGGCTGGCACATCGAGTGCTCGGCGATGAGCTGGAAGCACATCGGCGCGGATTTCGACATCCATGGCGGCGGGCTCGACCTGCTCTTCCCGCACCACGAGAACGAGCTGGCGCAGTCGCTCTGCGCGTTCCCCGGCTCGGGCTTCGCGCGGCTCTGGATGCACAACGGCATGCTGCTCGTCGGCGGCGAGAAGATGTCGAAATCCTTGGGCAACTTCCTCACCGTGCACGACATCCTCGCCGAGGGACCGTGGGCGGGCGAGGCATTCCGGCTTCTCCTGCTCAAGACGCATTACCGCATGCCGCTCGACTACTCGCGCGAGCGGCTGGCGGAGGCGAGGGCGGAGCTCGACGATTTCTACACCCCGCTCTTCGCCGCCACCGGCGCCGAGGCCGAGGGCAATACGGTCGATGCGCTGACGGAGTGGGCGCTCGCCCCCCTGCTCGACGACCTGAACACCCCGCTCGCGATCGCCCGCCTGCATGACCTGCGCACCCTCGCCAACATCGACCAGGCCGGGGGCTCGGCCACCACGGTGCTGGCGCGCATCACCCCCCGCCTCGAGCCCGGGCCCGGAGAGGCGGTCACGGCGCTCCGCCGCGCCGCCGCCGTGCTCGGCATCCTCGGCGCGGACCCGAAGGCATGGCGGCAGGGCGGGGCAGGCGATACGGCGGAGATCGAGGCCGCGATCGCCGCCCGCCTTGCGGCCCGGAAGGCCCACGACTTCGCAGAGGCCGACCGCATCCGCGCCGCACTGCTCGCCCGCGGCATCGTGCTCGAGGACACCAAGGACGGCACCACCTGGAGGCGCGCCTCGTGAGCCGACGCATCCACATCTATGACTGCACGCTGCGCGACGGGCAGCAGATGCAGGGAATAGACTGGGGCGTGGCCGACAAGCAGGCGATCGCGCGCGCGCTCGATGCGTTCGGCGTCGATACGGTCGAGGGCGGCTGGCCTGGCGCCAACCCCATCGACGATGCGTTCTTCGCAAGCCCGCCGCCGATGAGGCGGGCGAAGCTCGCCGCCTTCGGCATGACGCGGCGGGCGGGCCGAAGCGCCTCGAACGACCCCGGGCTCGCCGCGATCTTCGGCGCGGGCGCCCCAGTCGTCACCCTCGTCGGCAAGACGTGGGACTACCACGCCGAGGTCGCCCTCGGCGTCACGCTCGAGGAGAACCTCGCGATGATCGCCGACAGCGTGGCCGAGGCCGCGCGCCGGGCGGAGACGGCGATGTTCGACGCCGAGCACTTCTTCGACGGCTACAAGCGCAACCGCGACTATGCGCTGCGTGCGATCACCGCCGCGCACGAGGCCGGCGCGCGCTGGATCGTGCTGTGCGACACCAATGGCGGCACGCTGCCCGACGAGGTGGAGGCGATCGTCGCGGAGGTCGCCCGCCACATCCCGGGCGAGCGCCTCGGCTTCCACGGCCACAACGACACCGAGAACGGGGTGGCGAACACGCTCGCCGCCGTCCGCGCCGGCGTGCGCCAGGTGCAGGGCACCATCAACGGCATCGGGGAGCGCTGCGGCAACGCCAACCTGATCTCCATCATCCCCACGCTCATGCTCAAGATGGGCTACGAGACCGGCATCGCCGAGGAGGGGCTCCGGGGGCTCACCAAGCTCTCGCGCATGCTCGACGAGCGGCTGAACCGCGCCCCCGCGCGCGGCGCCGCCTATGTCGGCGAGAGCGCCTTCGCCCACAAGGGCGGGCTGCATGTCAGCGCCGTGGAGCGCGACCCCGCGACCTACGAGCACGTCGCGCCCGAGCGCGTCGGCAACCGCCGCCACATCGTGGTGTCCGACCAGGCCGGGCGGTCGAACATCCTGTCGCGGCTGCGCGATGTCGGCATCGACATCGACCCGGAGGACAGGCGCATCAAGCGCATCCTCGACGAGGTCAAGGCACGCGAGTTCCAGGGCTATGCCTATGACGGGGCGGAGGCCTCGTTCGAGCTGCTCGCCCGCCGCGTGCTCGGCACGGTGCCGGAGTATTTCCAGCTCGAATCGTTCCGGACCCTCGTCGAGCGGCGCGGCGAGGGGGAGGAGCCGCTGTCGGAGGCGACGCTGAAGATCGTCGTGCGCGGCGAGCGCGTGCTCACCGTCGCCGAGGGCAACGGCCCCGTGAACGCGCTCGACGCGGCGCTGAGGAAGGCGCTCCTGCCGCACTACCCGGAGGTCGCGGCGCTGAGGCTGGTGGACTACAAGGTGCGCATCCTCGCCCCCGACCAGGCGACGGCAGCGGTCACGCGCGTGATGATCGAGAGCGAGGATGCCGCCGGCAACCGCTGGTCCACGGTCGGGGTGTCGGGCAACGTGATCGAGGCCTCCTTCGGCGCGCTCGCCGACGCCATCGGCTACCTGCTGATGCGCGAGGGGGCGGCCGGCGGCTGAGCCTCGACCGATCCCCTCCAGGGGGATAGGATGCCCTGCATGGCAACGGGCATCCGGCACGCCTCGCATGACGACGTGCTCAAGCGGCTGCGTCGCGTCGAAGGCCACCTCCGCTCCATCGTCACGATGATCGAGGGCGGCCGGCCATGCGTCGATCTCGCGCAGCAGCTCGCCGCCGTCGAGGCCGGGGTCGCCAAGGCGAAGCGCGAGCTCGTGCAGACGCATATCGACCACTGCCTCGACCGGGCGGTCAGCGAGGGCCGTGCCGAGGAGGCGCTTGCCGAGATGCGCGCGATCGCCAGGTACCTCTGAGGGAGACGACCGATGACCAGCATCCGAACCCTTGCCGCCGCCGCCGCCTTCGCCGCGCTCGCCGGCGCGGCCACCGCCCATCACGGCGCCGACCATCGCCTCGACATCGCCCAGGCGCAGCACCAGGGCCACGGCGCGCCGGCGCGCACGGGCGAGGCCGCGAGCACGCGCGCCTACCGCGCCGCGAGCGACCGGATGCACCGCGACATGGCCATCCGCTACTCGGGCAACGCCGACCGCGACTTCATCGCCGGCATGATCCCGCACCACCAGGGCGCGATCGACATGGCCCGCGTCGTGCTTCAGCACGGCCAGGACCCGGAGGTGCGGAAGCTCGCCGAGGAGATCATCAAGGCCTAGGAGGCCGAGATCGCCCAGATGCGCGAGATCCTCCGCCGCCTCGGCGGTTGACCGTACAGCGCCGCCGCCCTAACCCCGCCGGGCATGACGGGGCGTGCGGGCGGGGCTGGGATCGGGCCGGTGGGGGAGAACACCCCCGTCGTCGTGCTCGTGCGGCCGCAGCTTGCCGAGAACATCGGCGCCGCGGCGCGGGCCATGGGCAATGGCGGGCTGTTCCATCTCCGCCTCGTCGCGCCGCGCGACGGCTGGCCGCAGGAGAAGGCCTGGCGCATGGCCTCCGGCGCCGACCGCATCCTCGACGCCGCGACGGTGCACGAGACGATCGCCGACGCGGTGGCAGACCTCCAGCGCGTGTTCGCCACCTGCCCGCGCCCGCGCCACGTGATCATCGAGACGATGACCGCGCGGGGCGCTGCCGCCCTGCTGCGTGAGACGGCGGCGCGCGGCCTGCGGGCGGGGATCCTGTTCGGGCCGGAGCGCGCCGGCCTCTCCGCCGACGACCTTGCCCATGCCGATGCGCTCGTGCAGGTGCCGCTGAACCCGGCGTTCAACTCGATGAACCTCGCCCAGGCGGTGATGGTGATGGCCTACGAGTGGTGGACGGCGGCGGACGCGACGCCCGCGGCGCGGCTCGTGACCAACGAGACGCGCATCGCCACCAAGGCCGAGCTCGAGAACTTCTTCCGCCACCTGACCGCGGAGCTCGATGCCTGCGGCTTCCTGCGCAACCCGCAGAAGCGGCCGGGGATGATCCGAAACATCCGTGCCTTCTTCCAGCGCGGCGAGGTCACGGAGCAGGAGCTGCGCACGCTGCACGGCATCGTGACGGAGCTCGCGCACGGCCGCCGCGTGCTCGGCCGTGTCGAGGCCGACATGATTGAGGAGCAGAACGAGCCTGATGCGCACGCACCCTGACGGAACACCCATCACCGGCCTGCCTGACCTGCGCTTCACCGGGCTCGATGCCGCGCGGGTTGGGCTTGCCGGTCCGCGCGCCTCCTTCATGGAGGCGGGCGAGGCGGGGCCTGTCGTGCTCTGCCTGCATGGCATCGGCGCCTCGAGCCAGGGATTCCGCTCCCTGTTCGCCGGCCTCGGCCGCCATGCGCGCGTCGTCGCGCCGAACGCGCCGGGCTACTTCCTGTCCGATCCCTTCCTGGCCGAGGCACCGCGGGCGGAGGACTATGCCGATGCGGCGGCGGCCTTCCTCGATGCGCTCGGCATCCTCTCGCCGGTGCACGTCGTCGGCTCGAGCTTCGGGGCGATGACGGGGGCGATGCTCGCCGCACGCCACCCGGGCCCGGTCGATCGTCTGGTGCTGATCGGCGCCTCGCGCGGCCAGCGCTGGAAGAGCGCGGAGGAGCGGTCCACGATCCTGGCCCGCCGCGCGGCCTCGGTGGCAGATGGCGGGCTCGCTCTCGCCGAGACGTGCTGGCAGGCCCTCGTCGCACCCGGCACCGGCGAGGTGGTGCGCGATCTCGTGCAGACCATGCTCGCGGCCACGAACCCCGCCGCGCTGATGCAGGCCGCGCGCGCGACCGATGCCGTCGATGTCGTGGCAGATGCGGCAGGCGCGATCCGCGCCCCGACCCTCGTGCTGACGGGGGCCCAGGATGCCGTGAACCCGCCGGCCATCGGTGATGCCGTCGCCGCTGCCATCGGCGCGCAGGCGCGGGTGGTGAACCCGGCTGGGATCGGCCACCTGCCGGAGCTCGGGGCCCCGGCGCTGACGCTCGGCCTCATCGCCGATCATCTCGGACCCGGAAGGAACGCCTGATGCCCACACGCCGCGCCTTGCTCGCCGCAGCATTCGCCGCACCCGGGATCGCTCCTGCCAGCATCCGGGCGCAGACGGGCTGGCCCGAGCGGCCTGTCAGGCTCGTCGTTCCCTTTCCGCCCGGGGGCGGGCTCGATGCCCTCGCGCGTGCCCTGGGCGCCGAGCTCTCGCCGGTGTGGCGCCAGCCCGTGGTGATCGACAATCGCCCCGGTGGCTCGACCGTTCCTGGCACGGACCTTGTCGCCAAGGCGCCCGGCGATGGCCATTCGCTGCTGATGACGGCCGGCAACTCCATCACCTCCAACCCCCACGTGATCACCAGCCTGCCGCATGATCCGCTGAAGGACCTTGCCCCCGTCACGCATCTCGTCGACGTGCATCAGATGGTGGTGGTGCATCCCTCCACGCGGGCGACCGACATGGCCGGCCTGATCGCGGCCGCGAAGGCGGCCCCCGGCAGGCTGAACTTCGGCAGCTACGGCATCGCGAGCCAGCCTCACCTGATGTTCGGCGCCCTGATGGCAGTGACCGGCATCGAGATGGTGCATGTGCCCTATCGCGGCCTGACGCCTGCCGTGCTCGCGACGATCGCTGGCGAGGTTCAGATGACGCTCGCGGGCGTTGCCTCTGCGCGTGAACACATCGCGGCCGGAACGTTGCGCGCGCTTGCCGTCGGCCGGCCCTCGCGCCTGCCGCAGCTTCCCGCCGTGCCGACGCTCGCCGAAGCGGGCTTCCCGCAGATCGACCCGCGCACCTGGTTCGGGGTTCTCGCCCCGGCCGCGACGCCGCTCGCCCTCCGCGCCCGGATCGCGGCCGACATTCGCACCGCCATGGCCGCGCCCGCGGTGGCGGACCGGCATTTGACGCCGAACGGCTATACCGTGCACGCCTCCACGCCCGAGGCCTTTGCCGCCTTCATTTGGGAGGATTTCGCCTACAAGGCGGGGCTGATCCGCGCGGCGGGCATTACGGCCAGCTGATCACGGCGAGCTGACTGGCTGCGGCTTCACCCTTCGCCGCGCGCCTCGTCGCTGGTGTTGAGCCGTCGCATCGAGGCGGCGAGCGCGCCCACGCGATCGGTCGTCTCGGTCACGAGCTTCTCGATGTCGCGCGCCGCATCGGCCGAGCGCTTGGCGAGTTGCCGCACCTCGGAGGCGACGACGGCGAAGCCCTTGCCGGCCTCGCCCGCCCGGGCGGCCTCGATCGTCGCGTTCAGCGCGAGCAGGTTGGTCTGCGAGGCGATGGCATCGATCGTAGAGACGATCCGCCGGATCTGCTGGCTCGACGCGATCGCATCGCTCACCGCCGCTTCCGTCTCCGACACGGCCTGGCGGCGTGAGGTGATGTCGGAGCCGCACATCATCAGCCTGTCGATCCGGCCCTCGACGTCCCGCAGCACGGTGAACACCGCATCGTACCAGTGCTCGTGCCCGTCGGCGCCCGGCCAGCACACCTCGCGCCGCAGCGTTCCTGTCTTCTTCAGCGCCTCGACATGCTCGGCCGACAGGAGCGTCTCGAGCGAGACCTGCCCGGAGAGGAGGGCATTGGCGCTGGCGAGGCGGCCATCAACGGTCCATTCCGCGATGGCGTTCGCCGCCGCGATTGCGGCCAGCCGTACGTCGAAGTTCAGCGCACGCTGTTTCGTCTCCGTGACATTGGCCTGGATCGAGATGAACCGCACGATGCGGCCCGCCTCGTCGCGCACCGGGTTGATCGCGAGGCTCACCCAATAGGGCTCCCCGGCCTTGGTGTAGTTCAGGATCTCCTCGTAGATCGGCACGCCCTGCTTCACCGCCTGCCGCACGCGCGACACCGTCTCCGCATTCGTGCCCGGCCCCTGCAGCAGCCGCCCCGGCACCTTGCCCTTTGCCTCTGCGGCGCTGTAGCCGGTCAGCCGCTCGAAGCCGTGGTTGACGTATTCGATGCGCTGCTCGGCATCGGTGATGATGACGGAATTGTCGGTCTGGTCGGCAACGAGGGAGAGCAGCGCGAACTGCTCCCGCTGCTTCACGAGGTCGGTTACGTCCTTGACGAAGGCGGTGTAGGTCTGGGTGCCGTCATCGAGCCTCACGCGCGAGAGCGAGAGGCTGCCCCATTTCACCGTGCCGTCCTTGCAGTGGATCGCGACTTCGCGGCTCGTGCCGACGATCCTGTCCTGCCCGGTCGTCCGGTGGCGGTTGACGTAGCCGTCATGGTTGGGCTGCATCTGTGGAGGCACGAGCATCTTCACATTGCGGCCGATGACCTCGTCAGGTGCGTAGCCCCAGAGCCGCTCCGCCGCCTTATTGTAGAAGGTAACGGTGTTGGCGGCGTCGATCATCACCACCGCATCGATGGCCTGCTCGAGCGTCTGGCGGATCAGTTCGCGCGCGTTCCGCTCGGTGGTGATGTCGCGCACGAAGGCGGTGTAGCCGATGCCCTGGTCGGTCTCGACGCGGGAGAGCGAGAGCGCGACCCAGGGGCGCGCGCCATCCTTCCGCTCGATCTGCACGTCGCGCGAGGTGCCGACGATCCTGTCCACCCGCGTGGTGCGGTTGGCGGCGATGAACCCATCATGCCCGTGGCGCATCTCGCTGGGCACCAGCATCTTCACGTTCCGGCCGAGCACCTCGGCGGCGGTGTAGCCCCAGAGGCGCTCGGCCGCCGGGTTGAAATAGGTGACGGCGTTGGAGGCGTCGATCGAGATCACGGCGTCCCGTGCTTGGTCGAGGACCTGGCGCATCGCGTCCACCTGCCCGGTGGCTGCCTGCGTCATCTCCGCATCGGCTGGGCCCTGCCTGTAGCGCCTGAAGAACATGATGCGTGCCTTGTGTGTGATCGTCTTGGCACGAGCCTGCACGCCCAAGGTCAATAATCCCTGAACCGCATTGACGTTCGGCGTTGGCATCACGGGGGCTGGCGGCCCGTTGCCGCCCGTCCTAGGCTCCGGGCCGCCCAACATCCGGGGGAACACCGCATGTCCATCCGCCGCACGCTCTTCGCGGTCGCCGTGCTCGGCGCCGCGGGGGTCACGCCCTCGATCATGCCGGCCGCGGCGCAGGCGCCGCTCCGCCTCGGCCATGTGCTCGCCGAGAGCCATTCCTGGCACGTCAACGCCACCGGCTTCGCGCAGGAGGTCGAGCAGCGCACGGCCGGGCGCGTGAAGGTTCAGGTCTTCCCCGGCGGCCAGCTCGGCGCCGAGACGCGGGTGATCGAGGGGCTGCAGCTCGGCTCGGTGCAGATGGGCCTGATCGGTGCCGGATCGTTCCAGACGCTCGAGCCCAGGATGGGCATCGTCGAGCTGCCCTACACCTGGACCTCGCGCGAGCAGGCCTGGCGCGCCTATGACGGCGAGCTCGGCGCGGCTCTGGCGCGGCTGATGGAGGCGCGGAACATCGTCATCCTCGGCTGGTGGGAGACCGGGCTGAGGCATGTCACGACGCGTGACCGGGTGGTGCGCACACCGGCCGACCTGCGCGGCCTCAAGATCCGCGTCACGCCCGACCGGATGCGCCTCGAGACCTTCAAGGCGCTGGGGGCGGAACCTGCGCCGCTCGCCTTCGGCGAGCTCTACTCCGCGCTGCAGCAGGGGGTGTTCGACGCGCAGGAGAACCCGCTCTCGATCATCTGGTCCGCCTCGTTCTTCGAGGTGCAGAAGCAGCTCGCGCTGACCGGGCACGTGTACGGCCCCGCCGCGCTCGCGATCTCGCGCGCCGCGTTCCAGCGCCTCCCGGCCGAGGACCAGGCGGTGCTGCGCGAGGCCGCACGCAGCTGGGGCGCGAAGCAGCGCGCCGACAGCGTCGCCGCCGACGCCGCCGCGGTCGAGCAGCTGAAGGCGAAGGGCATGACCGTGACGGAGGTCGACCAGGCGCCGTTCATCGCCGCCGTGCGCCCCGTGTGGGAGGAGTTCGGCCGCGTCTACGGGCCTGAGCTGATGGGCCTGCTCGAGCGCTACCGCCGCTGAGATGGGTGCGCTTGCCCGCCTCCTCGGCGGGCTTGCGATCTCTGCCGCCGCGGTGCTGACCGCCGCCTTCGCCGCTGCGGTTCTCTGGACGGTGCTCGCGCGCTACGGCTTCGGGCGCACCCCCGTGTGGGCGGAGGAACTGCCCCGGCTCCTGCTCGTCTGGGCGGCCTTCCTCGCCGCCGGCGGCGCCGAGCTTCGCGGCGGTCACCTCTCGGCGGGTCTCATGCCGCTCCTGTTCGGGGAGCGTCGCGCCGCGCGCGCCGCGGCGGCGGCGGGTGACGCGGCGGTGGCCGGCTTCGCCGCGCTCGCGCTCTGGGCCACCGTCGAGTTCGTCGCGATCGCCGGGGGCGGAACGACGACGGCGCTCGGGCTCCCGGCCGCCTGGTTCTACTGGGCCGCCGCCGCGGGGATGGCGCTCGTCTGGTTCGGAGCGCTCGCGCGCCTCGTCTCGCGCGCGCGATGATGCCGGGCGGCGCTCTCGCGACGCTGTTCGCCACCTTCGCCGTCGCGCTGCTGCTCGACGTGCCGGTGGCCTCGGCCCTCGGCATCGCGGCGATGGTGGCCATCCTCGCCCACGACATCGCTCCCCTGCCGGTGGTGGCGCAGCAGATGGTGGCGGGGCTCGACAGTTTCCCGTTGCTCGCCATCCCGCTCTTCGTGCTCGCGGGCGGGCTGATGGGGGCGGCGGGGCTGACGGGGCGGATCGTCGCGCTCGCGCTCTCGCTCGTCGGTCAGCGTCGCGGTGCGCTCGCGGCGGTCGCGGTCGTCGCGTGCATGCTGTTCGGCGCGCTGTCGGGCTCAGGCGTCGCCGATACGGTGGCGATCGGCTCGCTCGTGCTGCCGGCGATGAAGCGCGCTGGCTACCCGCCCGGCTTCTCTGCCGGCCTGCTGGGCTGCGCGGGCTCTCTCGGCACGGTGATTCCGCCCTCGATCGTCATGATCGTCTATGGCGTCGCGACCGGAACCTCGATCGGCCAGCTCTTCACGGCGGGGCTCGTGCCGGGCGTGCTCGCGGGCCTCGCGCTCGCCGCCGTGTCGGTCAGGCGCGCGCGGCGCGAGGGCTGGGGCGGGGCGGGCGAGGCGTCGGGGCTGGCGGCGGGCGAGGGGCGCTGGGTCGGCGTGCTGGCGCTCGGGGCGCCTCTGATCATCGTCGGCGGCATCCGCGGCGGCGTGTTCACCGCCACCGAGGCGGGCGCCGTCGCCTGCCTCTACGCGCTCGTGGTCGGCCTCGCCGCGACGCGGGCGCTCACGGCGAGGCTGCTCTGGGAGGAGCTTCGCCGCGCCGCCGAGACCTCCGGCGTGATCCTCTACGTGATCGCCACCGCCTCGCTGTTCGGCTGGGTGCTCGGGGCGATGGGCGCGCCGCAGCAGGTGACGGCCTGGCTGCTCGGGCTCACCCGCGACCCGACGGTGGTGATCCTGCTCGCGATGGCGCTGCTGCTCGTGCTCGGCACCTTCATGGAGACGATCGCGGTCATCCTGCTGCTCGCGCCGGTGCTCTCCTCCGCGCTGCCGCGCTACGGCATCGACCCCGTGCATTTCGGGCTGCTGCTGACGCTCAATCTCGCGATCGGGGCGAACACGCCGCCGCTCGGGATCGACCTGATGGCCGCCTGCCGCGTCGCCGGCGTTCCCATGCGCGAGAGCTTCCGCCACCTGCCTGGCCTGCTCGGGGCGATGGCCTCGGTGCTGCTCGCGCTCGCCCTGGCGCCGGGGGTGGTGCTGTTTCTGCCGCGCGCGCTCGGCTGATCAGCGCTCGGGGAGCTGCCTCGCGAGCCGACGCGCGAGCAGGTAGCCGATCGCGCCGCCGAGCGGCGCGCCGGGCAGGATGAGCAGCCAGCCGATATGCGCCCCCTGCACCACGAGACCCATCCCGATGCCGAGCGCCATCCCCCCCGTCACCGAGCCGATGACGCCGGCGGTGAGGCCGAGCACGAGGATGTCGCCGCGGGTGACCATGCCGCGTGATTAGGGGCCGTGACCCGGTTTGACAACCGCTGGCCCGGCTCCTATACGCCCCGCCACTCCCGGGAACGTGGACGGGCCAAGTGGCCCGCGCCCGCCAGGCGGCGTTCGCCGTTCGGACTACCGGGACAGGGTGCGCCGCACGGGGCGGCGCCCGAAGCACGACGAAAGGGGTCGCGCATGACCAAGCGCGCCGAAAGCAAGTACAAGATCAACCGCCGCCTCGGCATGAACCTCTGGGGCCGCCCGAAGTCGCCGATCAACAAGCGCGACTACGGCCCCGGCCAGCACGGCCAGCGCCGCAAGAAGCCGACCGATTTCGGCACCCAGCTGATGGCGAAGCAGCGGCTCAAGGGCTACTACGCCAATATCGGCGAACGGCAGTTCCGCCGCTACTACGAGGAGGCGGTGCGCCGCAAGGGCGACACCTCCGAGAACCTGATCGAGCTGCTCGAGCGCCGGCTCGACACGGTGTGCTACCGCATGAAGTTCGCGATCACGCCCTTCGCCTCGCGCCAGCTCGTCAACCACGGCCACGTGCTGGTGAACGGCAAGCGCGTCACCATCCCCTCCTACCTCGTGAAGGACGGCGACGTCATCGAGCTCCGCGAGAAGTCGAAGCAGCTCGCCGCCGTGCTCGACGCCTCGCAGAGCACCGAGCGCGACGTGCCCGAGTATCTCGAGGTCGATCACCGGGCGATGAAGGGCCGCTACCTGCGCACGCCCAAGCTCTCCGACGTGCCCTACCCGGTGCAGATGGAGCCGAACCAGGTGGTCGAGTTCTACTCGCGCTGAGGCGAGGAGCGGCTGCGATGCGCTGGCGCGCCGGGCGGGGCAACCCGTCCGGCGCGTTCGTTTCGGGAGGCGTGCCGTGAGCGATGCCCGCCTGCTCGAGGCGGCGCGCGAGATCGCGCGCATCGCCGCCGGGCTCGCGCCGAGCGGCGTGTCGCTCCGGCTCTGGAACGGCGAGACCATCCCGCTCGGGCCGGAGGCGGACGGGTCGGTCGCGGTCGCGCTCAACTCCCCCCTGGCGCTCGCGCGCCTCCTTCGCCGGCCGCGGCTTCGCACGGTGGTGGAGCTGATCGCCGCCGGAGACCTCGACATCGTGGGCGGCACGCTGCTCGACCTCGCCGCGCGGCGCGGGTCGGCGCGCACCAAGGGGGTGTGGAAGCGCCTGCCGAAGCGGCGCGTTCTCGCCGCCGCCTGGCCGTTCCTGACGCTTCGGGGCGAGGCGGGGCGGAGCCACGCCTATGCCGGCGCCCAGGTCCAGCGGGCCGAGCGCGGCCGCGACGACAGCGCGCTCGTGCGCTTCCACTACGACCTCTCGAACGCCTTCTATGCGCTCTTCCTCGATCCGCGGATGCAGTATTCCTGCGCCTATTTCCCGCGCTGGGAGGCGGGGCTCGAGGAGGCGCAGGAGGCCAAGCTCGAGATGATCTGCCGCAAGCTCCGCCTGGCGCCGGGCGAGCGGTTCCTCGACATCGGCTGCGGGTGGGGCGGGCTCGTCTGCCACGCCGCGGCGAACCACGGCGTGCTCGCGCATGGCGTGACGCTGTCGGAGAGGCAGTTCGAGGGCGCGAAGGCGAGGATCGCCGCGATGGGCCTCGAGGGCCGGGTTACGGTGGAGCTGAAGGACTGGCGCGCGCTTTGCCCCGACCATGCTGGGCGGTTCGACAAGATCTCCTCGGTCGGGATGTTCGAGCATGTGGGGCTCGCCAACGCGCCGGCCTATTTCGCCGGGGTGCGGGAACTCCTCCGCCCGCGGGGCATCTATCTCCACCACGCGATCACCCGGCCGGCGAAGAGGGACGAGCAGACGTTCCGGCGCAAGAACCCCGAGTACCAGGCGATCGTCGACTATGTGTTCCCGGGCGGCGAGCTCGACCACATCGGCAACACCGTCGCGTCGCTCGAGCGCTCCGGCTTCGAGGTGCATGACGTGGAGGGCTGGCGCGAGCACTACGCGCGCACGACGCGGCTCTGGACGGAGCGGCTGGCGGCGCGTCGCGCTGAGGCCGAGGCCGAGGTGGGCGCGGCGAGGGTTCGGCTGTGGCTGCTCTATCTCGCCGGCGTCAGCCTCGCCTTCGAGCGCGGCACTGCGCTGATCTTCCAGACGGTGGCGACGAAGCGCACGAAAGGCCCGAGCGGCCTGCCGCCGACGCGGGGGGACCTCTACCGGTAGGCGGGAGGCGCGGGGCAGCCGGCCGGCGGGTGACCGTCACGCCGCCGCGGGCTTGAACTCCACGCCCTTCTCGGTGAGCAGGCTCTCGAGCTCGCCGGACTGGAACATCTCCGTCACGATGTCGCAGCCGCCGACGAACTCGCCCTTCACGTAGAGTTGCGGGATGGTCGGCCAGTTGGTGAACTGCTTGATGCCGTCGCGCAGCCCGGGGTCCTCGAGCACGTTCACCCCTTTGAACTTCACCCCCATGTGCATGAGGATCTGCACGACGCGGGCGGAGAAGCCGCACTGGGGGAACATCGCCGTTCCCTTCATGTAGAGCACCACCGGGTTCTCGGTGATGTCTGCCTGGATTCGCTCGAACACGGGGTTGGACATCGCTTGGGTCCTTCGCGTGGGCGGTTCGGTCAGTCTTGCGGGGGGGAGGTCTGCAAGGCAAGGGCGTGCAGCGTGCCGCCCATCCGCCCCTGCAGCGCGGCATAGACCATCTGGTGCTGCTGCACCCGGCTCTTGCCCCTGAACGCGGCCGAGACGACGGTGGCGGCGTAGTGGTCGCCGTCGCCGCGCAGGTCCTCGATCGTCACCTGCGCGTCGGGCAGGGCCGCCCTGATCAGCGCCTCGATCTCGCCGGCAGACATCGCCATGGCGTCGCGGATGCTCCTCTCACGCCTCGCCGGCCATGAAGGCCGGCAGCCATGCGGCGTTGGCCGCACGCAGCGTCTCCACCGATATGGAGAACGCGCCGGGTGAGGTCAATTCCTCCCCTCCCGAACGGCCGATCGGCCGGGCCGGGACGCCCGCGGCGGCGGCGCGGGAGAGCAGTGCCGCGCCATCTGCCACCGCCAGCACGTAGCGGGCCTGGTCCTCGCCGAACCAGAACGCATGGGGAGGGATGCCGGCGGGGGAGGGGAGCAGGGCGGCACCGACGCGGCCGGCCATCGCCATTTCCGCCACCGCCACCAGCAGCCCGCCGTCGGAGACGTCGTGGCAGGCGGCGACGCGGCCGGCGAGGATCTCGGCGCGCACGAAGTCGCCGTTGCGGCGCTCGGCGACGAGATCGACCGGGGGCGGCGGCCCCTCCTCGCGGCCGGCGATCTCGCGCAGCCAGAGCGACTGGCCGAGATGCCCCGCCGTCTCGCCGATCAGCACGAGATCGCAGCCCGGCGCGAGCGCCAGCCCCACCGCCTCTGCCGCGTCTTCGAGCACGCCGACGCCGCCGATCGCCGCGGTGGGCAGGATCGCGCGGCCATCGGTCTCGTTGTAGAAGCTGACATTGCCCGAGACGACCGGGAACTCGAGCGCGCGGCAGGCCGCCGCCATGCCCCGCACGCAGCCGGCGAACTGGCCCATGATGAGCGGCCGCTCGGGGTTGCCGAAGTTCATGTTGTCGGTGACGGCGAGCGGGCGGGCGCCGACGGCGGTCAGGTTCCGCCAGGCCTCCGCCACCGCCTGGGCGCCGCCCTGCTCCGGGTCGGCCGCGCAGTAGCGGGGGGTGCAGTCGGTCGTCATCGCGAGCGCGCGGCGGAGGCCCTCGAGCTTCACCACCGCCGCGTCCGCCCCGCCGGGCCGCTTCACGGTCTGGCCGCCCACGGTGCTGTCGTACTGGTCCCAGATCCAGGCGCGGGAGGCGAGGTCGGGGCAGGCGACCAGCCGCTCGAGCGCCGGGCCGATGCCCAGCGGGTCGGCGACCCCGGCGGCATCGAGCGGAGGCGCCTTCGGCGTCTCCTCGGTCGGGCGTCGGTAGAGCGGCGCCTGGTCCGACAGCGGGGCGAGGGGGATGATCGCCTCCGTCCGCCCGCGGTGGCGCACCTCGATCATCCCGGTGTCGGTGAGGTGCCCGACCACGGCGAAATCGAGCTCCCACTTCTCGAAGATCGCGCGCGCCTCTGCCTCCGCGCCGGGGCGGAGGATCATCAGCATCCGCTCCTGGCTCTCCGACAGCATCATCTCGTAGGCCGTCATCCCGGTCTCGCGCTGGGGCACGGCGTCGAGGTCGAGCACGATGCCGACACCGCCCTTGCCCGCCATCTCGACCGAGGAGGAGGTGAGGCCCGCCGCGCCCATGTCCTGGATCGCCACGATCGCGTCGGTGGCCATCAGCTCGAGGCAGGCCTCGATCAGGAGCTTCTCCGTGAAGGGGTCGCCGACCTGCACGGTGGGCCGCTTCTCGTCCCCCTCGTCAGCCGCGAACTCGGCTGACGCCATGGTGGCGCCATGGATGCCGTCGCGCCCGGTCCTGGAGCCGACATAGACCACCGGGTTTCCCACGCCTGCCGCGGCGGAGAGGAAGATGCGGTCGGCCGGCGCGATGCCGACGGTCATGGCGTTGACCAGCGGGTTGCCGTCATAGGCAGGGTGGAAGTTCACCTCGCCGCCGACGGTGGGAACGCCGACGCAGTTGCCGTAGCCGCCGATGCCGCGCACCACGCCGTCGAGGATGCGCCGCGTGCGCGGGTTGGCGGGCGATCCGAACCGCAGCGCGTTCAGGTTGGCGATCGGGCGCGCGCCCATGGTGAAGACGTCGCGCAGGATGCCGCCCACGCCGGTCGCCGCGCCCTGGTAGGGCTCGATGAAGGAAGGGTGGTTGTGGCTCTCCATCTTGAAGACGGCGGCGAGCCCGTCGCCGATCGCGATGACGCCGGCGTTCTCGCCGGGCCCATGGATCACCCAGGGCGCCGTGGTGGGCAGCTCGCGCAGCCAGACGCGGGAGGACTTGTAGGAGCAGTGCTCCGACCACATGACCGAGAAGATGCCGAGCTCGGTGAGGCTCGGCTCGCGCCCGAGGATGGCGAGGGCGCGCTCGAACTCGTCGGGCTTGAGGCCGAACTCGGCGGCGAGCTCTGCGGCGCGGGCGCGCGGCAGGGTCTCATGGGGGCGGGTGAGTGGTGCGGTGTCGGTCACGCCGTCGCTCTCCGTGTCGGTGCGCGTCAACGGCCATGGGCGACGTGCGGCGTCAAGCCGCGGCGGGAGGCGGCAGTGTCGATGCCAGGCCGGAGCTGGACGATCGGCGTCCTCGGCCCGACCGCGTGGACAGGAACCGGCAAAGCGCCCGGCTCCTGATGCAGATCAAGGACGCCCGGCGCCAAGAGTGCCGACATGGATCCTTCATGGGCATCGTCCGCGCCGCCGGCGCGGCCGGCCAGGGGCCGACGAGGGGAAGGAAACGCGAGCATGTCCAGGAAGGACAAGAAGGGCGGCAGGCATCGGGACCGCGACGGCGAGGTGGCCGGGGGCTCGCGCGCCATCACCACCGCGCCCGCGCCCGACGACCGCTTCAACGCCAAGGGCAAGCTCACGCGCAAGGCGTACGAGACGGCGCTGGCCGAGCTGCATGTCGAGCTCGTGAAGGTGCAGCTCTGGGCGCAGGAGACCGGCGCCAAGGTGTGCATCGTCTTCGAGGGGCGCGACGGGGCGGGCAAGGGCGGCACGATCAAGGCGATCACCGAGCGGGTGAGCCCGCGGGTGTTCCGCGTGGTTGCGCTCCCCGCGCCGACGGAGCGCGAGAAGTCGCAGATGTACGTGCAGCGCTACCTGCCGCACCTGCCGGCCGCCGGGGAGATCGTGATCTTCGACCGCTCCTGGTACAACCGCGCCGGCGTCGAGCGCGTGATGGGGTTCGCGACAGAGGCGCAGGTCGAGAAGTTCCTCGCCATGGCGCCGGGCGTCGAGAAGGCGATGGTCGAGAGCGGCATCATCCTGCTCAAGTACTGGCTCGAGGTCAGCATGGAGGAGCAGACGCGCCGGCTCGAGGCGCGCATCGAGGACGGGCGGAAGATCTGGAAGCTCTCGCCGATGGATCTGAAGAGCTACAGCCGCTGGTACGACTATTCGCGGGCGCGGGACGCCATGTTCGCCGCGACCGACAGTTCCTGGGCGCCGTGGTTCGTGGCGCATTCCGACGACAAGAAGCGGGCGCGGCTGAACATCATCCGCCACCTGCTGCGCCACCTCCCCTACAAGGCGCCGAAGCTCCAGAAGGTGGCACTGCCCAAGCGCCAGAAGCCCGGCGGCTACGTTGAGCCCGACTATCCGTGGAAGGTGATGCCGGACACGGTGGGCGGCTGACGCTCACGCCGCCGCGGCGAGGCTCTCGAACAGCGGCAGGCCGTCGGTGCCGCCCATCAGCGGGTCGACGAGGTCCTCGGGGTGGGGCATCAGGCCGAGGATGCGGCGGTTCTCCGACAGGATGCCGGCGATGTTGCGCGCCGCCCCGTTCAGCGCCGCCGAAGGTTCCGCCTCGCCCGCTTCGTTGACGTAGCGGAACGCCACCAGCCCCTCGCCCTCGAGCCGGTCGAGCGTCGGCTCCTCGGCGACGTAGTTGCCATCGCCATGCGCCATCGGCGCGCGGATGAGCTGGCCGCGCTGGTAGTGCGCGGTGAAGGCCGTGTCGGTGCGCTCCACCCGCATCAGGCAGTCCATCGACAGGAACCGCAGCGTCGCGTTGCGCAGGAGGGCGCCGGGCAGCAGCCCCGCCTCGCAGAGGATCTGGAACCCGTTGCACACGCCGAGGATCAGGCCGCCGCGCGCGGCATGCCCGGCCACCGCCCGCATGATCGGGCTGCGCGCGGCCATCGCGCCGCAGCGGAGATAGTCGCCATGGCTGAACCCGCCGGGCAGCACCACGAGGTCGAGCCCCGCGGGCAGGTCCGCGTCGCGGTGCCAGAGCATCGCGGGCTTCTTCCCGGTCGCGCGCTCGAGCGCGATCGCCATGTCACGCTCCCGGTTCGTTCCGGGAAACACGACGATGCCTGCCTTCAGCGCGCTCATGCGGCCCCCCTCCTTCGGAACATGTGCTCGTAGTCGGCGATCAGCCCGTCAGCGTCCAGCCGGAGCTCTGCCGTGAAGCCGCGGAAGACCGCCTCGTAGCGCCAGCGGTCCTCCGCCGGCCGGGAGTAGCGCTGCGCCACCGCCCGCGGCAGCGGATCGGGCGCGGCGAGATAGGCCGCGATCAGGTCGCGCGCCTCGCCCACCGCGAGGCCGAGGCGGTGGATGGCGAGCGTGTTGGTGAACGGCGTCGCGGCGAGGTCGATGTCGAGGCAGCCGTCGAAGGCGGCGACGCGCGCGCCCGCGCCGTCGATCCAGCCGCCGCGGCCATCGGCGGTCAGCGCGATCGCCGCGTCGCTGTCGAGGCGTTCGACCATCGCCTCGCGGGTGCGCCAGGCCTCGTCCCACGCCACGCGCCAGCGCCAGGCGAAGGGGGTGTCGCCGACGCAGACGGTGGTTCCCTCCGCCAGCCCGCCGCCCTCGCCGAGGGTGACGACGCAGATCTCGGCGCCCGGCTGGTCCAGCCGCTCCCAGGCGAGCACCCGCCGCTCGATCCGCGCCCTCACCACCAGGTGCCGAGCCTCAGCCAATGCATGCCCGCGAGCGTGACGAGGGTGACGCCGACCGCGAGCGCCGCGGCATCGAACCAGAGCCGGACCGCCGCCTTCTTGCGTGCCACGTAGCCGCCCTCGCGGAGCTTCGCCGCCTGGCGCCGCTGCAGCGCCCAGCCGATCAGCACGGTCAGCACCAGGAAGACGAGGATCGAGGCCTTGGCCATCGGCGAGGCTCAGACGAGCTCGACGCGGAAGCTCTCGATCACGCTGTTGGCGAGCAGCTTGCGCGCCATCTCCTCGGCCGCCGCGCGGGCCTTCGCGGGGTCGGACTCGGCGAGCGTCACCTCGATCACCTTGCCCGCGCGGACGTCCTCGACGCCGGCGAAGCCCAGGCTGCCGAGCGCATGGGCGATCGCGCGGCCCTCGGGGTCGAGCACGCCCGACTTGGGCATGACGGTGACGCGCGCCTTCACTGCATCGTCTCCCTCACCGCATCGTCTCTCTCACTGCATGGTCTCCGGACCCTTCATGTCGCGGGTGCCTGCCTCGGGCAGGATGCCGAGGCGCCTCGCGACCTCCTGGTAGGCCTCCTCGACCTTGCCGAGATCGCGCCGGAACCGGTCCTTGTCGAGCTTCTCGTTGGTCTTGATGTCCCAGAGCCGGCAGCTGTCGGGGCTGATCTCGTCTGCCAGCACGATCCGCATCTCCTCGTTCTCCCACAGCCGGCCGAACTCCAGCTTGAAGTCCACCAGCCGGATGCCGACGCCGAGGAAGAGGCCGGTGAGGAAGTCGTTCACCCGCAGCGCGAGCGCCATGATGTCGTCGAGGTCCTGCACCGAGGCCCAGCCGAAGGCCGTGATGTGCTCCTCGGCAACCATCGGGTCGCCCAGCTGGTCGTTCTTGTAGTAGTACTCGACGATCGAGCGCGGGAGCGCGGTGCCCTCTGGGATGCCGAGGCGGGTGGAGAGGCTGCCGGCGGCGACGTTTCGGATCACCACCTCGAGCGGAATGATCTCGACCTCGCGGATCAGCTGCTCGCGCATGTTGAGGCGGCGGACGAAGTGCGTCGGCACGCCGATCTCGCCGAGCCGCATCATGATGAACTCGCTGATGCGGTTGTTGAGCACGCCCTTGCCGGTGATCACGCCCTTCTTCTGGGCGTTGAAGGCGGTGGCGTCGTCCTTGAAGTACTGCACGAGGGTGCCGGGCTCAGGCCCCTCGAACAGGATCTTCGCCTTGCCTTCGTAGAGCTGCCTGCGGCGCGCCATCTTCGGAAACACTCCTTCTCCCGCCGGCACGGGGGGTCCCAACTCGGCGGCGGTATAGCACGGGGGCGGGGACGGCCACAGCCGCGCCCCGGCAGGTCCGACCCGCGCGGCAGGAAGGCTCAGCGAAGGGCCGACTGCACCATGTCGTGCACGAGCAGGTTGCCTGCTTGAGCCAGCACCACCGCGGTGCCGACCACCAGCACCTCGTAGCCTGGCCGGGCGACCAGCTGCGACAGCAGCGACTGCGGCGCCGCCCGCCTGGCGATGCCGGGGGGCAGCGGCTTGCCGCGGGCGACGTTGCGGGCGATGCCGGGCGGCAGCGGGCGCAGCGAGGCGGCGTTGGTGGCAAGCCAGGCGTTGATCCGCGCCTGCTCGGCGACGCTGAAGGCGACCGTCACCGGTGCCGGCCGCTGCCCCTGCCCCTGGCTCTGCCCCCGCCCCGGGCCCTGCTGCCCCTGGCCGCGTCCCGGCGGGGGCTGGGCGCGGGCCAGCGACGGGACGAGGAGAGCCACCAGCAGGGCGCGGCGGAACGACACGGTCATGCGCGAGCCTCGCGCCGATCCCGGGCCGGCACAAGGGGCACAGGCACGAAGGGCTCGACGGCCGGCAGGCCGGGCGCGAACAGCCAGACCGGCGCAGTCCCTCCGGCCGGCAGGAAGACGAGGCTTGCCGCCACCGTGCCGTAGCCCCGGTCCGGCAGCACGGTCAGGCCGCCGCGCGGGCCCGCTCCCGGCTCGTGGTCGGCCGAGGCGAGCAGGCCGGCCCAGGCGGCATGGTCCTCAGGGCTGGGCCGTGGGGCGGCGCGGAAACGGGGAAGATGGTGGCGCGCCCGCGGCGTCTCGCCCGCATCGAGCCCGACCGCGGTGATCATCGAGACGCCCTCGGCAAGCGGCGTGGCCTCGATCGTTCCCGTGCCGCGCCCGGTCAGCAGCCAGGCCTCCCCGGCGTCGGCGACGACGAGGTTGAACGGCCGCCAGGCATCGGCCCGCTCCCCGGCGAGCGCGGCCGCCGCCTCCCCCGCCGAGGCGTGGGCGAGCGCCAGCAGGGGAAGCTCGCCGCGCGAGCGGAACCCCTCGGCCGGGCCGAGCGATCCGGGCCGGTTGAGCACGGAAGCGACCATGCCGCCGCGGATCGCCATCCAGCTTCCGCCGGCGAGCCTGTCGCGCCCGCCGACGACGCCCGGCCGATCCGGCCAGTGCGCCGCCGGCGGGTCCCACGGCCGGTCGAGCATCTCGTCGCGATTCGCCGCGAGCACGAGCGGCCAGGCGGCCTCGCGACGGCGGCTCAGCACCACGGTGCACATGACGCAGGCTTCTGCTACATCACCTCGCGAAGGCCAAGACATGTCGCAGGGGACACGCCGATGAGCACGGACGCTTTCGCGGATCGCGAGAAGGGCTTCGAGGCGAAGTTCAAGCTGGACCAGGAGCAGGAGTTCCGCGCCCAGGCGCGGCGCAACCGGCTGTTCGGCCTGTGGGCGGCGCAGCGGCTCGGCAAGTCCGGCGCCGCTGCCGAGGAGTATGCCAAGACCGTCGTCGCGGCCGACTTCAAGAAGCCCGGGCATGACGACGTCCTCGAGAAGGTCGCGGCCGACTTCCTCGCCGCCGGCCAGGCGCCGACCATGGCCGACCTGCGCGCCGCCTATGACGAGGCGCTGGTGACCGCGCGCAAGCAGGTGGCGGCCGAAGGCCCGAAGGCCTGAACCGGCTCAGCCCGGGGCGTCGCCGCGATCGCTGACGGTCGCCGCTCCCGCAAGCAGGCCGCCGTCGATCATCACCTCCGCCCCGGTCATGGAGGGGCACTCGTCGGAGGCGAGCAGCACGGCCACCG
>Ga0272446_1000661_pt1 | contig 53087 bp, 41 predicted proteins | sample YNPCB0061_FD_194587 | JGI IMG/M metagenome (GOLD analysis project Ga0272446, IMG submission 194587) | Hot spring microbial mat communities from Yellowstone National Park, WY, United States - YNP-CB-006-1 | ecosystem: Environmental > Aquatic > Thermal springs > Hot (42-90C) > Sediment | place... | reverse complement strand
GCTGAATTTTCGCAGAAGGTTGTTTAAAGAAGTAGAAAAAACTGTTGAATCGGCGGAAGCAATGCTACAAATCGCGTTTATATCTTTTATTATCAATTATTTATAGTTCGCAAAACATTATCTTACAATCTTTACAATGATAAGTGGGTGTGCCACTCTTATTTTTGCCATTCAAAACCAAATTTGTACTGCCACATCGAGAACAAGTATGAGTTGTTGTTATCATAGTCTATTATTTTTTATCTCTGAACAAATATACAGAATCAGTCAATATTTAACACTACCTAATACTATTATACTTTTAGCTGGTATAGCCACGTAACACATTTAATAATAATGGCAAAGTAAGTAAAATAAAAGATAAGCACTAATCAAAAAATTGACAAGAAGTCCTTATAAACTTTAAACCGATTGCATAAGGTTGAATTTTTATTGAGAATCCTAATAAATTTAGTTGATGACACTTGTTAATTTGTTTTTACTTTTATAATTTACAGAAATAGTATGCAAATATGGAAAAGGAGACTACAATCTATGATATAGCCGAGCAGTTGAACATATCCCCGGCTACGGTAAGTCGTGCTTTAAATGACCACCCTGCGATTAATATAGACACGAAAAAAATAATTATTAGTAAGGCAAAGGAAATGGGATATCGGACTAATATTTTTGCAAGTAATCTACGCAGGAAAAAAACAAATACCATAGGAGTTATCGTCCCTCGCCTGAATAGTTATTTTATGTCCACTGTATTGGCAGGCATGGAAAAGGTGGCGAATGAGGCTTCTTATAACCTTATTATTGCTCAGTCTTTGGAGTCTGTAAAAAAAGAAATGGCTAATGTAAAAACTATGTTTAACAGCCGTGTGGACGGCTTGCTGGTATCGCTTGCTTATGATACAGAAAACTTAGACCACTTTGAGCCTCTGATAAAAAAAGGAATACCTATTCTCTTTTTTGACCGCGTTCTTACCCACAAGAAATGCACAAGTATTGTCATAGACAATTTGAAAGCGGGCTATGAAGCGACTAATCATCTCATTGAGCAAGGTTGCAAGCGCATCATGCACATTACGGGCAACCTACAAAGGAACGTTTATCAAGACCGCTTGAAGGGCTATCGCTTGGCTCTGGCAGAAAATAACATTGCTTATTGCGAAGATTTGGTACGCATAACGGACTTTAGCTATCAATCCGTTAGTGAGATGATTCAATACCTAAAAATGCTAAATCCTATTCCTGATGGCATTTTTATTACAAACGATTTTTATGCTGCATATTGCATTGTCGCTCTCAAACAGGCGGGTTTCTCCGTACCAGAGGACATTGCAGTTGTCGGTTTCAACGATGACCCTATTGCTATGGTAGTAGAACCTCACCTAAGTACAATTCGCTATCATGGTCAGGAAATGGGAGAGGTAGCCGCCAAGAGCCTCATCAGCCATCTAAATGAGCAGTTAAGCATCAAAGACACTAATGCAATTATTCTACATTATGAGCTGATTGTGCGTAAGTCTTCTTTGAAAGCGAAGACTATCGGTGCCAAATCCTAAAGATATGGAAGGGCTATCCTGCTTTTAATTCATTGATATTGGGAATGAAGATTTTTGAGCGCGAGTAATTAATCTTATTGTTGCGTTCAAGTTCATTAATAAGAGAAGTTACCGTTTGGCGAGTAGCACCAATGACATCAGCAATATCTTGGTGAGTAAGAAAATTTTTTACAAAAATCGCTTCGCCTTCTTTTTTCCCATTTTTCTTAGAGAAATCTACTAAAAAGTTGATTAGCCTTGTCCTTACATCTTTGAAAATCAAGTCGTTATATCGGACTTGTAAAGTTCGAAAGTCTTCTCCTACCTTCTTGGTCAGTTTAAGAGCAATGCTTGGATTTTTCTCTAATATTTGCTCAAAATCCTCAGGCATAAAACAGCAGATAACCACCTCATCGCTTACCGCTTTGGCGTATTCCGATTTTTCTTGCGAAAAGCTATTTTTACCTTTTTCTAAGGTAATATCCCCAAATATATCGCCTTGCCGAAGAAAATCTTTCACTTTTTCATTGCCCTCCTCATCAGTTTGGATAATTTTAATGATACCCTTTTTGAGGAAGTAAATTCTTTTCACCTCATCAAAGAAAATCAAATCGTTCTTTCTGGCTCTTTTAAATCCAGAGATGATGCAAAGCATTTTGATTTCCTGCTCGTTCATTTGTGAAAAAATTTGGTGATTGCGCAAGTACCAATATTTCACATCTTTGACTTTATCCATACAAACATAAAATTCTTTATAGCTAAGGTAAAAAAGTTTTAAAGAAAAGTAAATACTTAGAGTAAATTAAAAATTTATTAAATTTGTCGAAAAATTATGATTGAGAATATAACCCTGACCAAATTAAGCTCCCTTGACAGAAGATAAAATTAAAAATATCATAAAAAAATACATTCCTGCTGAAGCAATAAACCAAGTAGTACAATGGTTGATTCAGTACAAAGTACATCTTAAAATTGCCGCTCCGCGTCGTAGTATTTTAGGTAACTACCGCTCTCCCGACGGGAAATATGGGCATCGAATTTCTATCAATAGCAACCTGAATCCTTATGCTTTTTTGCTAACCTTTGTGCATGAATTGGCGCATCTAACCACTTATGAAAAACATAGGCATCTTGTCTTGCCTCACGGCATAGAGTGGAAAAGAGAGTTCCAAAAACTAATGAGTGTATTTTTTGATAAACATATCTTTCCAAAAGAAATCGAGGAGGCACTACAAAACTACATGAGCAACCCTGCCGCTTCGAGTTGCAGAGATGAAAACCTCATGCGACTATTAAAAAAATATGATAAAGAAACTCACGTGATACACTTAGAGGAGGTAGCCCCCAATACTTATTTCCAAATAGACGATGGGCGTATTTTTCTGAAAGGAGAGAAGTTGCGAAAAAACTATAAATGTATAGAACAAAAAACCAAAAAGGCATATAGGATTCACGGATTGATGCCCGTTATACCTATCAAAGTAAAATCACCTACTTAAAAGAAAAATCCTTGTCAGACACTTAATGCTCACAAGGATTAATTCTCGTAAATTACTTATACTTAAATGAAATTAGTTATTAAAAATTTTTACAAGCTGTTGTTAATCAATAACTTAATCTTACAAAGCCTTACAAATTTTATAAGGTTGCATATAACTAAAAAATGAGTTTGTAAATATCGTTGCCAAAAGCAAAAGCCATCAAAACGAGTAGAATAACCATGCCCACTTTTTGAGCGTTTTCTAAAAACTTTTCTGAAGGAGCATGCCCTGAAATGATTTCGTAGGTCAGAAATACTACGTGTCCGCCATCTAAGGCAGGAATAGGCAAGAGATTCATAAACGCTAAGACCATAGAGAGCATTCCTGTAATCGTCCAGAACCGAATCCAGTCCCATGTACCACCAAAAACTTTGGCAATGCCGATAGGACCGCTCAGAGATTTAGTGGGAGAAACTTCACCCCTAAATATTTTTCCAAAAGCCTTTATCTGCGTACCCACTACTTCAAAGGCGCTAACCGTTCCTCTGGGAATAGAAGCAAGTAAAGAATACTGCATCTTAGCGGTAGCCAGATTCATCTCTGGTCTAAAACCTATTGTGCCTTCTTCTGTTACTCTCATCGTCAAAGTTTGAAAACTCCCATTCCTTTCTATCTTTACCTCTATGTCCTTATTTTTGTTTTCTTGCAAAATATTTCTCAACTCTTGAAAATACTCAACAGCTTGCCCAGAAATAGCCACAATCTTATCTCCAGCTTGTAAACCCGCTTTTTGAGCAGGCATGCCATCTTGCAACTCGCCCACAGTAAAGGGATAAAGCGGTTCTATGAAGCTACCTGCATTTTCTTTGTCAGAGAGTTTGTCCAAAAAATTAGAAGGAATAGCAATTTTTATTTCTTGATTATTTCTAAGCACGGTATAATAACTTTGGTCTTCCAACAGAAACTTAGGGTTTCTTAGGTCTTCGAATCTTTCCACCGTTTGTCCATTCATCGCAATAATTTTATCGCCTGTTTGTAAGCCAATCTCCTCGCCCAACTTAGAAACATAAATACCATGCTTATTTACTTCTTTGAGAGGGAAATAGGTTTCTCCTAAGAAATAAACCATGAGAATAAAAATAAAAATCCCAGTAAGCACATTAACGATAATACCTCCAAGCATTACAATCAGCCTCTGCCATGCAGGTTTTGCTCTGAACTCCCAAGGCTGAGGCTCGGACTTCATTTGGTTAGTGTCCAAAGATTCATCTATCATGCCTGAAATTTTTACAAAGCCACCCAAGGGAACTGCGCCAAGAGCATACTCGGTTTCTCCGTATTTGAACCCCGTAATTTTCGGAGGAAAGCCAATAAAAAACTTTTCTACCCTCATGCCAAACATCTTTGCAGTAAGTAAATGTCCAGCCTCGTGCAGTCCTACTAAGATGGACAAGCCCAACAGGAGTTGAGCGGTCATAATTAATCCTTCCATGCCTTGTTATATTAGTATGAAATTTTTACTTGTAAAGCAATAATGGTAGTGCTAAACAAGTGATGCTAAAACGCCGTTGCAATGCGTTGAACGCGGTGTGCAACACCTACAACGCAACATTACATATTTAAGACTACCGCAATTATTATTTATATTGCTTATTTTTTAACACAACTTTTATTTACAAAGTTTACAAATCTCGCAAAGATATTAAAATTGGATTTTTTTCCTTATACTTGCATTATTTATCGCTAAAATTTATAAATTTGATTATGTTAGATTGGCTCACTATTATTTTCCTCTTACTCTTGGGATTAATATTTCTTGTAGGTGAAGTATTTTTTCTGCCCGGCGTTACTATTATGGGCATTATTGGGGCTATATTTAGCGGGTTAGGCATTTATCTAAGCTATTCTTATTTTGGAAGTGAGGTAGGAAACATTGTACTCATGCTTACGGCTATTGCCAATGCAGGTGCTTTTTTTTATAGTTTAAAAAGTGGAGTTTGGCAAAGGTTTGCCCTTAAAAAAAGTATTAAAAGTAAAGTAAACGAAGACGACCCTATCTATATTCTAAATGAAGGAGATGTAGGCATAGCTAAAACTACTCTACGCCCCGTAGGAGATGCTGAAATCAGTGGTGCAAGATTTGAAGTCATCAGCAGTAAGGGCTTGATAGACGTAGGAAAATCTATTAAAGTAGTAAAAATAGATGGCAGAAAGATTTTTGTAGAAGAAGTTAAAAGTTTAGAAAGCTAAATAAACCTATTTTGTAAGGTTTATGGCTTGAAAGTCTTTGATTTGAAACAAATTAAAATATTGATGTTAAAAAATTACAAACAAACAACTATAAAAAGTAAAACCATATAAACTAATTTTAACGCTAATAACCTAAGACAATGGAAAACATTTTGATTTTTGGCATAGCAGGTATCATTGCCTTCTTTGTTTTTTTATATTTCGTTCCACTCAATTTGTGGATAACTGCTCTGTTCTCAGGAGTTCGTGTAGGGCTTTTTGATTTAATATTCATGCGTATTCGTAAAGTCCCCCCTCGCCTTATTGTAGATTCTATGATTACTTCTACCAAAGCAGGGTTAGATATTACTCTTTCTGATTTGGAAACACACTACTTAGCAGGTGGACATGTTCCTTCTGTTATCAAAGCCTTGATTTCTGCTGACAAAGCTAATATAGAACTTTCCTTTAAGCAAGCCGCCGCCATAGATTTAGCAGGAAGAGATGTATTTGATGCTGTACAAATCTCTGTCAATCCACGAGTTATCAATACCCCAGAAGTTACTGCCGTAGCCCAAGATGGTATCCAACTCATAGTAAAAGCCAGAGTTACTGTAAGAGCAAGCATTGCACAGTTAGTAGGGGGAGCAGGCGAAGAGACCATCTTAGCAAGGGTAGGCGAAGGCATAGTAACCTCTATTGGTTCTTCTTCTTCTCACAAAGAAGTATTGGAAAATCCTGATAAAATCTCTAAGTTAGTGCTTTCCAAAGGCTTAGACTCAGGAACTGCCTTTGAAATTCTCTCCATTGATATTGCAGATATAGACGTAGGAGATAATATCGGGGCAAAACTCCAAATAGAGCAAGCCAATGCAGAACTCAAAGTAGCTGAGGCGAAAGCAGAGGAACGTAGAGCCATGGCAGTCGCCGTAGAGCAAGAAATGAAAGCCAAAGCACAAAACGCAAGAGCAATGGTAATAGAAGCAGAGGCTACTATTCCTTTGGCAATCGCAGAGGCATTGAGAAATGGCAACTTAGGCATCATGGACTACTACCGCCTGCAAAACATACAAGCAGATACAGAAATGAGAGAGTCCATCGCACACGGAGGCAAGGAAGCCAAAAAATTAGACTCTGGTAAGTAATTCAACTTTTTAGGTAGTGTTAAAGGAGTAACGATTTCTACTTTGATAATTTGTACGAATCGCTTTCATAAGTGCTATCTGAATTGAAATTATTTTTTAGTAATTGATGGCTTATTGCCTAACCGACTGATAGAGTAGTCCGTACAATCCGCTAACAGTGGACGAAATCCCTGTTAGCGGTCATGACAATTTTTATTCAGCATTACTTGCCATACACTACCCCTTTTTTATACAGGAAAAATTTGTATGAACCTTAAACTATTTGCAAATTATTACCTATTATTGCGGTTGATTTTCTAAAATAAATGTAACTTCTTCAAATAGAACATATTTTCATTAATATACTTTTTAAAAATGCCAAGTTTAAAGGAAGTAAGAAATAGGATAAACTCTGTCAGGTCGACTCAGCAGATTACCAAAGCTATGAAAATGGTATCTGCGGCAAAATTGCGCAAAGCACAAGATAAAAGTATTCAAATGCGTCCATACTCTCGAAGACTTAGCCAAATCCTCTCTAATGTATTAAGCAACACCGAGGTAGGCAATCTGGGAATTTATGCGCAAAAAAGACCTGTCAATCAAGTACTTATCATAGCTATAACCTCAGATAGAGGACTCTGCGGAGGTTTTAATTCCAATGTTATCAAATCAGTGAATACGCTGATTGCAGAAAAATATGCAGAACAAAATCGCAAAGGCAAAGTAACTATCTTAACTATTGGAAAAAAAGGCAGGGATTACTTTAAAAGACGCAATTACAAATTAGTAGAAACCTATACCGAACTCTTTGGCAAACTTTCTTTTGAAAACGCTAAAACTGCTGCTGAGTTTGTTATGGAGGGCTTTGTTAGGCAAGAGTTTGATGAAGTAGTCATAGTATATAATGAATTTAAAAATATAGCCACACAAATTATTCGCCAAGAGCCATTTCTTCCTCTACAAATGCCGCAAGAAGATAGCAAAGCCAAAAGTACTATTAAGGCAGACTATCTCTACGAGCCTTCTAAGGAAGAAATTATTTCAGAACTTTTACCCAAAACCTTGAAAATACAACTTTATCGTTCCCTTTTGGAGTCCAATGCCTCCGAACATGGTGCAAGAATGACTGCGATGGACAAGGCTACGGAAAATGCGGGAGAACTACTCAAAGAATTGAGATTGACGTATAACAGAACTCGCCAAGCAGCAATTACAAAAGAAATTTTAGAAATTGTAGGGGGAGCAGAAGCCTTAGCAAATGGATAGCATTGACATAACCTTCCAAAAATTTTCTAACTTTTGGAAAGTTATACTTAAAACAAAATGGTTTGCAAACGTTTATAAGGTTTCAAACCTTATAAACGTTAATTTTCAAGCAAAACCAATCTCTATTGAGAATAATTAGAACTGTATACTCGTACTTACCCACCAAAGTCGTCCTGCTATATTGGGCATGCGTGCTTCATCTCTGTAATTCAGTAAGTTATCTATGCCTATTTGCAGGCGAGCCTTATTTTTCCAAAAGTCTTTTGCTAAGGCTACGTTCCACGTAACAAAACCTTTGACATACTCATTATCAGTATCTAAAATCAAATTTCCATTGGTATCCCCAAAGCCAAAACGACTCCTGTAAATCCCCCTGACGCTTGCCGAGATACCCTTAGCTTGATTTTCATAGAACAATTTTAGGTTTGCCATGCTCCTACTGCGGTTCATCAATCCTCCATACTCATTTTCTTTTACCCTTGTAGTAATCAGCGTCTGAGGGTTTCGGCGGAAGATTTCCCCATTTCTAATTTGCTCTACTACGTCCTTATCCTTAGCAATAAGGTATTGGTAGCCTACGGATAGAGAAAAATACTCATTAATTTTATAATTAGCGTCAGTTTCAAAACCTTGCGTAAAAATACTTCTTAGGTTGCGATAGCTAAAAACATTCTGTCCATTAGTTCTCCGAGCAACTACTTGGCTTTCAATGAGATTACTTACATCATTTCTAAAAATGTTGATATTCCAAGTCAGTTTCTCACTGGGCGTAAATTTCAAGCCTAAGTTATAAGCCGTAGAACTCTCCGCTTTCAAATTTCCTATTTGCGAAGGCGCAAGTAAAATTTCTGCAATCTGATTCTGGCTTTTCAATTTTTCTAAGGCTAAAACTAATTCCTCTGAGCCAAAAACTGAGTATCCTGCTACCGCATTGGTGAAGTTCAAGTACAACTGCCTGAAATCAGGCGCTTTGAAGCCTACTCCTACTGAAGTTCGCAGCGCTAATTTTTCGTTCAATTGGTATTGAGCAGAAACTTTGGGACTAAACTGCGAACCATACACCGAATGAGCATCATACCTGCCTCCTAAAATCAGATTGAGATTTTTTATTTGTAAAAATTCATATTGAAAAAAAGCATAACTGGTTGAAAATCTCTTTGTCCCTTCATAGCGAGTAGCGGCTACGCTCTCTTGGATATGCCCCAACCCTACGGTAAAAATATTTTTTTCGTTCAAAAAATAAATCGTCTGCACCTCTGGTCTTTGAAAAATCTGCTTAAAAAATGTTTTGTCATACACCTGATTATCAGAAATATATCTAAGTTCAGAAGTAGTTTCATACTGAGAATGGTAGTAGCGGAACTGTGTTTTTAACTTTTGGCTGACTATCCAATCTAAGGTAGGATTGAAGTTTACATCTTGTACCTTGCCCTCTCCGCTCACTAAGTCAGGAGTTTGGTTAGACCCTAAATTGAAATTAGCATTTTGATTTTCAGTAAAATACCTTCCTGAAATCTTTAATTTTAAATTTTGAGAAAAATCGTAATTGATTTTGCTTTGAAAAGTATAGTTGTAGAAAGGCTCTACTGTTTTGCCGAAAGTTTGAGGAGTAAAATCATACCCTGCCGTACTATAACGATTTGCAAATACATAGACACCTAATTTTTCTTTTTTCAAGTTCAAACTCCCTGTCACGTCAAAAGTTTGATTTGTTCCATAGCGACTTGACAGTCTGCCACTTGTATTTTTAGGGTTTTCTGTAATGATATTGACTACACCTGCTAATGCCTCCGAACCATACAAACTTGAACTGGGACCTTTTACGATTTCGATTTGCTTTATGTTCCCCACTGCAATTCTTGATAATTCTAATGTTCCCGCAGTTCTCCCAATCAAAGGCTCACCGTCAATCAAAATAAGCGTATAGTCAGGGTTAAATCCTTGCATCTGCACGCCCTGCCCATGGTCAGTTACAATAGCCAAACCTGTTTGCTCTTGTAAAATCTCATGGAGGCGTAGGCTACCCATCTGTCTGATTTGCTGTTGGCTGATAATCGTAACAGGCATGGGAACGGCAGAAACCAACTTTTCAGTGCGAGTTGCCGTAATTACTACTTCCTCTAAGTGCATGCCTTTTAGAGAATCAGGCACACCTAAGACTTGGGCATAAACCCTTGAAAAAAAGATAATTGAAAGAAATGTAAAAGAGTATTTCATACTTATTTTGAGCTATCTTGTGATTTAGTAAACAGTTTTGATGTATAAGCACTCAATATGTTGTGTTGGCAAAACTTAGCACTGGCATATCAAATTTTGTAAAACATTCCACTTTCATAGAAAATGGAATGTTTGGCTTTTTGTTATTTGGTAGTCTTAAAATATAATGCTCAGAGTATCGTCTGGCAAGCAGGAAGTCTAACTTTGGGTCTGACCTATTTTAGCATTATTCATTTCACACTACCATTTTTTGACATGATTCTGAATTCATTAATTTTTCTATGGCTGAGATTTAGAATCAGGGCAAAGATATGACTTATTTAGAATCGTTCCAAATAATTTGCAAAATTTATTTAGACTTATTATAAATAAACTCCTGTTGTAAGCCTACGGTTTAAACCGTGGGCTATCATTATCATTCTCAAAACATATTAAGGTGAGAAATAGACCTATGGTTTCAGAGATAATACAATACCTCCTCAATACATAGGTCTGATTAAAATTACAGCCTCTAAATTTTACAATGTAAACCTCCTCAGCCTCAAACTATTGCTTACTACCGACACCGAACTCAATGCCATTGCCGCTCCTGCAAGCATGGGGTTAAGCATAAAACCCCAAATAGGGTACAGGATGCCCGCCGCAATAGGAATACCAAGCAGGTTATAAATAAATGCCCAAAAGAGATTTTGATAAATAGTTTTTACTGTCTGTTTAGAAAGTTGTAAAGCTTTGGGAACTTGCTGCAAATCAGAGGAAATTAGAGTCATTTTAGCTACTTCTAAGGCAATATCTGCTCCTTTGCCCATCGCTATGCTTACATCAGCTTGTGCCAAGGCATGAGCATCATTGATGCCATCTCCTATCATGGCTACGATTTTCCCCTTGTCTTGTAAATCTTTGATAAACTTACCCTTATCTTGTGGTAACATTCCCGCTTGGAAATGTACAATACCTACTTCTTTGGCTACTGCTTCCGCAACGACAGCATTATCGCCTGTAAGCATAAATATCTCAATACCTTGTTTTTGAAGCTGTTGAATAGCATTTTTAGAAGTAGGCTTGACTTTATCAGCTATGAAAATTGTTGCAATTAAAGATTGGTTTTTAGTAAATGTAATGGTAGTGTGAGGGGAAGAATTAGCAGGTAGTGATTGATTCTTAGTTGGTTGATTACCAACAAAATATTCATCATTTCCTATTTTTGCTTTTATACCCTTGCCCGTAATGCTTTCCCAGTGTTCCCAAGCTAAGTCTTTCGTTCTTTCATGATTTTCTAAATAACTGACGATAGCGGTAGCCAAAGGGTGTTCTGACCTTTTTTCTATCTCGTAAAGAATAGTTTGATAATAGGCTTTATCTTCCTCATCGGCGATATGCCATACTATTTCATTGACTTTGGGTTTGCCTTCGGTAATCGTACCCGTCTTGTCCAATACTATGGCATTGACTTTTCGGGCAATTTCCAAACTTTGGGCATCTCTGATAAGCAAACCTTGCTCTGCTCCTTTGCCCATGCCTACCATGATAGCCGTAGGGGTAGCTAAGCCCAAAGCACATGGGCAGGCAATGACTAAGACTGTAACCATCGCCAATAAACCTTGTGTAAAACCATTTTCTCCTCCTGAAACTATCCATATAAGGAAACACACTCCTGCTATGGCTAAGACGATAGGTACAAAAATTCCTGCAATTTTATCTGCTAACTGCTGCACGGGTGCTTTGCTTCCCTGTGCATCTTGGACGTAGCGAATAATTTGGGAAAGTAGAGTTGCACTCCCTACTTTTTCTGCCATAAAGCGAAAGCTACCCTGCTGATTGATAGTCCCTGCAAGGACTTGGTCGCCTACATTTTTGAGTACAGGCATAGCCTCACCCGTCATTAGGCTCTCGTCCACTAATGAACTTCCCTCTATCACTTTCCCATCAACAGGGATTTTTTCTCCTGCTCTTACCAAGACAATATCTCCTTTGTTCACCTCCCCGATAGGTATTTCCTTCTCCTCGCCCTTGCGTTCTACCCTAACGGTCTTTACTTGTAAACCCATTAGTTTTTTAACTGCTGAGGAGGTATTGGATTTTGCTTTTTCTTCTAAATATTTTCCTAACAAGATAAAAGTTATGACTACCGCCGCTGCCTCAAAATAAACATGGGCATGCAAGCCCTTAATATGCCAAAATTCAGGATAAATCGTGTTAAATACGCTAAAAATGAAGGAAATACCTGTACTTAGCGCTACCAAAGTATCCATGTTAGCCTGAAAATGTCTTGCCTGTTTCCATGCTCCTACAAAAAATCTTTTTCCAAAAACAAACAACACTATTGCCGTCAAGACCATAGAAAGCCATTTGCCTACCTCCCAATCCATGAAAAACATTCCTACAATTACTACGGGCAGAGAAAGTAAAGCCGAGAAAATAGTATGCTTTCTAAGCCTCTGGAAATGCTGTATTTGCGTTTCCTCTTGAATGGCTTTGGCTTGGTCTTCCTGAACAATGATTAAATCATAACCTACTGATTGCAAGGCATTTTTGAAAATAAGAGCATTTGTTTCTGTATCTTCGTATTCTATGCTTGCGCTTTCAGTAGCAAAGTTTACAGAAGCATTTTTTACGCCCTTTTGAGCCTTCAAAATGCTTTCTACACTCACCGCACAGGCGGCGCAGGACATTTCTAATACAGGAAAAGTTTGCTTTTTTATCATCTTTTAGCAGTATTTACAATCAATCATATTGCAAAAATACACACTTATTGTATAGCTTACCTTATAAAATTTTTGTAGGCTTGTATATAATTTGCAGTAAGGCAATTCTTTTAAAGCAATACTATCCATTATTTTACTAAAAATCCTTTTGAAATTGAGGTGAATTTGCCAATTTTATGCTTTAACAAAATTTCTACCCTCAACTTCCTCAAAGTTTAAAAATTTTGAAAAAATTACATCAACAAACTAAGGTAAATATGAAAAAGTTTAGACCGATTGTTATTTTTGCTTTGTTTTGTTTACTTGGACTAATTAGTTTTTCTTTTATTACGCTCCATGCCCAAGACCTGAGCAACTCTCCTTGGCATATTCAAGCCAAAGACATCAATCCAAGTAATTACTATGGAATTACGGTAGCCAACGGCATGATAGGCATTGTCAGCTCGCCTAATCCCTTGCAAGTCAAAGATGTGGTACTCAATGGAGCATTTGATACCTACGGCAGAGGCAGGGTTTCTAACATATTGAAAACCTTTGATTTTGCCAATATGGACTTAGATGTGGACGGTAGAAGGTTGGGTAGGGCAGACATTAGCCACTATGCTCAAACCTTAGACATGAAGAACGCAGCACTTACTACTACTTTTGACTACCAAGACAAAGTAAGCATCAAACATACTGTTTTGGCTTTGAGGCACTTGCCGCATACTGCTCTGATAGATGTAGAGATTACTGCCAAAAAAGATGTAGAGTTTACGGCTCACAGCGTCATGTCTGCCCCAGATATGCTCAGGGACGTGAAAAACTTTTATCACCGCATCGACAGACCTCATGCTCTTATTCCTCTTTTGACTTCGGTAGCCAAAAGTCCTACGGGCAAGCACATAGTCGCCGCTTCTAACAGTTTTATTTTTGAGGAGCATAGAGGAGAAGAACCGCAACTCATTCACGAGGAATGGGACTTTAACATGCACCGCTTAAAGTTTTCCAAAAAACTGAAAGCAGGAGAAAAGTACAGTTTTGCTGTCGTAGGCTCGTCTATCGCTACCGAACATGTAGCCGACCCACACAACGAAGCAGAACGCATGACTATTTTTGCGGCTTTGGAGAAAAAGGAAAGGTTGCTCAAAAGGCACAGAGAAGCATGGGAAAAACTTTGGCAAAGTGATATAGAAATAGAGGGCGATTTGGAGTCGCAAAAAGCTGTGCGTTCCATGTTGTACCATTTGTATTCTTTCGTGAGGGAGGGTACGGCATACAGCATGTCGCCCATGGGTTTATCTGGGTTGGGCTACAACGGACATGTTTTCTGGGATACAGAGCTATGGATGTATCCTCCGCTTTTGCTCCTACAACCTGAAATGGCAAAGTCGACTTTGGAATACCGCTTTGAAAGATTAGGACAAGCTAAACTCAACGCCAAAAATCGCGGCTATCAAGGGGCGATGTTCCCTTGGGAGTCTGATGATGAAGGGCAAGAAGCCACTCCCGTTTGGGCATTGACAGGTCCTTTTCAACATCATATCACAGGTTGCGTAGGGTATGCTTTTTGGAAATACTACCAACTCACCAAAGACAAAACTTGGCTCAAAGAAAGAGGCTACCCTATGCTCAAAGAAGTAGCCGACTTTTGGGCAAGCAGGGCAGAGAAAGGTAACGATGGCAAGTATCACATCATCAATGTAGTAGCCGCAGATGAATGGGCTGAGAACGTAGATGACAACTCTTTTACCAATGGCATAGCCATAGAAGTACTGAAATATGCCAGCCAAGCGGCAACAGAATTAGGGCTTGCGCCTAACCCAAAGTGGAATGAAGTAGCCAACGGCTTGGTCATTCTCAAATTTCCCGATGGCACAACCAAAGAACACGCTACGTATAACGGAGAAATGATAAAACAAGGAGATGCTAACTTGCTTTCCTACCCACTAAAAGTCATTACCGATGAGGCTACAGTAAAAAAAGATTTGGCTTATTACGAAGCAAAAATGGCACCTGATGGTCCCGCTATGTCCCATGCGATTTTGGGCGTACTCCATGCTCGCTTAGGCAATGCAGAAAAAGCTTACGAACTCTTTGTCCGTTCCTATAAGCCTAACGAAGTTCCCCCCTTTGGCGTATTGGCAGAAACCGCAGGAGGCACCAATCCCTATTTTGCCACAGGAGCGGGAGGAACTTTGCAGGTAATCCTGAATGGAATTGCAGGGCTGGATATTACTCCCAGCGGCATTATTCAGCTAAAAACTAAACTCCCTTCTAAGTGGAAATCGCTAACTATCAGAGGAGTAGGCATAGAAAAGAAAACATATACAGTCAAATAAACTTTACTATGCCTCTGCCAATATACTTAACCCTACAAATATTCTTAAGACCTGATAAGATTTTCAAAATCCGATAGTATTAAAGATGCAAGGCTACGCAATAGGTCAAATTAGCTTAGGTTTGCAAACGTTTATAAGGTTTTAAATCTTATAAACGTTAATTTTCAAGAAAAGCAGTAAGAAGTGTTAGATTTGGTCATGAAGGCATTGAAATAGACCAAAAGTTGTAAGCTTTTTAAAAGTTACAACAAAAACAAAGTTTCTACTATCTCGCCAATTTTGCTTACAGGTTTGATAGCAATTTGGAAATTGGACAAATCAAGCCCTTTGGCATTGAACTTCGAGATGAAAATAGTATGAAAGCCTAATTTTTGTGCCTCTGCGATGCGGTTTTCTATCCGATTGACTGCACGAATTTCTCCGCCAAGTCCCACTTCTGCTGCAAAACAAATTTGGTCGCTGATAGGGGCATCTTCCAAAGAAGAAATGATGGATACGCATACCGCTAAGTCTATTGCAGGGTCTTCTACTTTGAAACCTCCCGCAATATTGAGAAAGACGTCTTGCGTTCCTAAGCGATAGCCTCCTCTTTTTTCTAATACCGCTAAAAGCATATTGAGCCTTTTGGCATCAAAACCTGTGCTGCTGCGTTGGGGCGTGCCATAAGTTGCCGTACTCACCAAAGACTGTACCTCTACAAGTAAAGGTCGATTTCCTTCTAAGGTTGTTCCAATAGTTATCCCGCTTAACTCTCCCTCTCTCTGCGAAAGCAAAATTTCCGAAGGGTTGGTAACTTCTCTTAATCCAGAGGAACGCATCTCATAAATGCCTAATTCTGAGGTAGAACCAAAGCGGTTTTTTACTGTTCTCAGAATGCGGTAGCTCAAATGTCTATCTCCTTCAAACTGCAAAACTGTATCTACCATGTGTTCTAAAACTTTGGGTCCTGCCAAAGTACCCTCTTTGGTAATATGCCCTATCAAGAACACGGGTGTACCGCTTTCTTTGGCATAGCGCAGCATCTCGCCCGCACATTCGCGTACCTGAGAAACACTGCCCGCAGGCGACTCTATGGCGACGGTGGTAAGGGTTTGGATAGAATCTACAATGACTAAATCTGGCTCTAAAATTTCTATTTGCTTGAAAATATTTTGTGTATTGGTTTCTGTAAGCACATAACACCCTGTTTGCTCATTGCTCATGCCTTGTAATGGAATATTTAAACGCTCAGCACGCATCTTGATTTGCTGTTCGCTCTCTTCTCCTGACACATATAGCACTTTCGCTGTAGGCATACTCATGGCTACTTGTAGCATCAATGTTGATTTGCCAATGCCCGGCTCGCCCCCTATCAATATGAGTGAACCCTGTACAATGCCTCCTCCTAAGACTCTATTCAATTCATTATCAGAAGTAATAATTCTATTTTGCTCATGGTAATCTATCTGGGTGATGATTTTGGGCTTAGCGGCAATTTGCAAAGAGCTACTATGCGATTTCCAACTTAGTTTTTCTTCCTTTTGAATAATCTCCTCTACAAAAGTGTTCCAATGTTGGCACGAGGGACACTTCCCCATCCATTTAGGAGATTGATAACCACAATGTTGGCAGAAATAAGAGGTTTTGACCTTTGCCATTTTCTAAATTTTTGATTGGGCTTATATAGCAAACTTTCTACAAAGATAGTCTTTTCCTCATTTAGTTTTAGGAGTATAAAGGTTTTGTTTTAACCTTTGATTTCTTGCCTTTATTCTAACCAAGCCTCAAATAGAGAAGCAGGTAGTCCTTCCTTGTTGTAAAGGTTTGCTCCTTCGGGATTATCTGCCCATGCGTAACGCACCGCCACAGGATTGAGTATCGCCTCGCTCCACACGATTATTTGCTTGCCTTTAATGACTGCTTTTGCCCAAACAAACTTTTTATCTGCTCCTGCAATAGCAAAATGTCTTAGTTCGCCACCCAAAGCTACTAAGCCCTTGCCTATATGGGTAAAATTGAGAATAAGTTTTCCGCTTTGGGTTTGCATAGATTGGAAAATAGGACTTGAATGAACTACTTTTTTGTCGTTATATGCCCATCTTCTTGCTTGCAAAGCTAAGCGTTTCCCTATAGCTTCTTTGTTAAGTGGGTGAATATCATTCCATTCGCCTACGTCTATACCTACTGCCATGCCTGTATTGGGTACAGCAAGGGTTTTGAGTTGCGCTTGGCGAAGTGCCGCCCATGCACTTTCCGAAGGTTCGGCTTTGCTTTCCATAAAATTTGCTAACTGTACAAATAAAAAGGGAAAATTACCTTGCTTCCACTGCTTTCGCCAGTCTGTTATTAGGTTGGTCATCAAGTCAGCATACTCCGCAGGGTTTTTGGTATTAGCTTCTCCTTGATACCAAATGACTCCTTTGATGCCGTAGTGGAGTAGGGGAGCAATCATAGCATTGAAAAGCCCAAGCGGTTTCCAACGAATAAAAGTTGGACTGGGCAGTGCGTTCATTTTGGCTCCTAATTTGAATTTCCATTTGCCTCTCAGGTCAAGTATCTGATTATCAACAATTAGTTCATAGGGCTTGTCCAATACAAAGCCACCCCTGCCTGAGTTATTCACCACCCTAACCACCATAGTATTTTTTCCTTCTTTCAAAATAGTAGAGGCAAACTCGTACCTGCGCGGAGGGTATTGGTAGCCAACAGCACCTACAAAAATTCCATTAATAAAAACCGAATCGGCATCTACAATTCGTCCCATAAGCAATTTAGCAGGTTTGCCTACCATAGAAGCGGGTACGTTGATTGTTTTTCTGAACCAAACTACTCCGTTTATATTTCCTAAACCGTGGTCTGCCCAATAGCCGGGAATATCCATTTCCTGCCAATCAGCATCATCGAACTCTGGCTTTTTCCAAGCATTTTTCAAACCCTCATCGTGCTGGTTTAGCGTTTGATACCAAGCATTGCTTACTTCTTGGTCATGGTTCTCTATTTGGCTAATGAGTTCTTTATTCTTAAACTTTTGGGCTTCTTCGTAGTAGTGAGGGAACTTTTTTAACGCCTCTTCGCTAAGCCACGCCTCTGCGGGTGAGCCACCTAAGGCAGTATTTATCAAACCAATAGGAATTTTATATTTTTCATAAATATCTTTGACAAAAAAATAAGCTACTGCAGAGAAAGCAAGAATATGCTCAGGAACTGCCGCCTGCCACTGTCCCGAACTTACATCTTCTTGGGCTTGGTGGAAATCATACTTATCAGGAACGGTAAATTGGCGGATTTGAGGATAGTTTACTTTGGCGATTTCTTCTGCATACTTATCTCTTACCCTTTCCATTGGCAATTCCATATTGGACTGACCACCACAAATCCACACATCTCCAAAAAGGACATTGCTAACTCTGACCTCATTTTTTCCCTTAAAAATTAGCTCATCACCTCCGCCTGCCTTTTGAGGAGGAAGTTCTAATAACCATTTTCCAACTTCGTCAGCAGTAGTCTGATAAGTTTTTCCTCTGAAAGTCAAGCTAATGGCTTCATTAGCCGATGCCCCGCCCCAAAGTTTTATTTTCATATCTCTCTGCAATATCATACCATCGCTAATTAAGCGAGGCAAGCGAATTTGCGCTTTGCTGAGGAAAGGAGAAATAAAAACTAAGAGCGTGAAGATTTTTATTGTTTTCATTTTCAAAAGTTTACTTAGTTTGCTACAATAATCTAAAAGCCGATAGCATTGCCACCATCTACTCTCAAAGAAACGCCTGTAATATATTTTGCTCCCTCAGAAGCCAAAAATAAAGCCGCCTCGCCGATGTCTGCCGTTTCGCCTAAGTAGCCCATAGGGGTACGCGAAAGAACTTTTTGTTTGCGTTCGGGGTCGTTATTGAGGGCTTTGGCAGACATTTCCGTACCAATGAAGCCGGGAGCGATTGCATTAACTCTAATGCCATGCGGGGAAAGTTCCGTTGCCATAGCTTTGGTCATACCTTCTATGGCTGACTTAGAAGCTGTATAGGCGATTACTTTGGGCAAGCCATACATAGCCGCCATAGAACTGATATTGATGATGACTCCATTTTTCCATTTCAGCATTTGCTTGACTACCTCTCTTGACATAGCAAATACAGAATTTACGTTAGTATGTAGGATTCTTTGAAAATCCTCATCGCTGACTTCTGTAAATTCTTTTTTCATATTGATTCCTGCATTATTTACCAAAATATCTACTTTGCCGTATTGCTGAGCAATATTTTCTACTAAAAAAGGAATCTGTGCTAAGTCGTTCAAATCAAAAGAGATAGCACTGCAAAGTTCCCCTAAACTTGCTTGTGCTTTTTCTAATTTTTCCTTATCTCTTCCAATAATGATAGTAAAAATTTGATTATCAACGAATTTTTGGGCAATTGCCAAGCCTATGCCTGAGCCTCCTCCTGTTACAATAGCTATTTTTTGTGGTGTCATTGTACCTAATTGTATTCAATAAAAATTACTTGTTGCGTTGCGGACGTTGCATACTGCGTTCAACACACCGCAACAGCGTTTTAGCATTACTTGTTATAGACTGCCAAATAGAAGATGTAGCTTTCTAAAAGTTGAAAAATTTTGTAAAATTGAAAAATAGAAATCCTACCGCACAGCGCGACAGAATTTCTACTTACTATTGATATGGCTCAATTGTCTGAATTGTGCCGTCATCGTTGTACTTGAGTTCAGTAACCTTTACATTGCGTAAATGAGTTTTGCCTGAGAGTTCTGTATCGTGATAAAATAGATACCATTTTCCTTTAAATTCTACGATAGAGTGGTGGTTTGTCCAACCCTGCACGGGTTTCAGCACAATGCCTTTGTAAGTAAAAGGTCCGTAAGGACTATCGCCAATGGCGTAGCAGATATTGTGTGTATCTCCTGTCGAGTAAGAAAGATAATATTTTCCTTGGTATTTATGTACCCAAACAGCTTCAAAGAAACGCTTGTCATTCTCTTTTTCGTAAAATAAATTCCCGTTTTCATCTACCAACTTCACCTCTTGGGGGGCGTCTGCAAATGCTTTCATAGAGGCATCTAATTTGGCAATTCTTGGCAAAATAGCTAATTCTTCGGGTGTTCTATTTTTTGCTTGCGCATTGTAGGTATTATCTCCCGCCCAGCGTTGGAGTTGCCCTCCCCAAATTCCACCGAAATACATGTAATAAGTGCCGTCATCATCTTTGAAAACCGCAGGGTCTATGCTATAACTCCCCTTGATGGGGGCTGACTCTGCCTTGAAAGGACCTTCTGGTTTAGTGCTGGTAGCCACCCCGATTCTGAATATATCTTGTTTGTCTTTCACAGGAAAATAGAGGTAATAGACTCCATCTTTGAATGCGGCATCAGGTGCCCACATTTGCCTCTTTGCCCAAGGCACATCTTTGATGTCCAACGCCACCCCGTGTTCTGTTACCTCTCCTCCGATGCTATCCATGGAGAGTATGCGATAATCTTTCATGTCAAAATGTCCTCCCTCGTCATCTTCTGCGGTATTAGATTCTATGTCATGCGAAGGATAGATATAAATTTTATCATTAAAAACGTGGGCAGAAGGGTCTGCCGTATAAATATGTGTAACTAAGGGCTTAGAAATGGGCTTTTTACTTTCTTCTTTGGACACTTCTTGCGTAACTTGTTCTTGCTCTTGGCTACTTTGACCACAGCCTCCAAAAATAAAGGAAAGAAAAGAAAATAGAATAAGAGAATTTTTTTTTAATTTCATTTTCATAGAGTTTATCGTTGGATTTCAAATAAATAAAAAACATTGCAACCGATTGCATAAGTTCTTTGCAATATACAAAGCTTTTTTAAACAACAAATAAAAATCTGATATTTTAAAATAATCTCAGGTAGTGCCAAATAGGCAATGCTTTCTAAGGTAGTGCATAACAAGTAATGCTAACGTACCGTTGCAATGAGTTGAACGCAGTGTGCAACACTTGCAATAGTGTTTTAGTGTTACTTGCTTTGCACTACCTATGAACTATGGGGCTAATCTTTCTATTACCCACTTTTCTTGCTCCAATTTATAGCGGATACGGTCGTGAAGTCTATTAGGTCTGCCCTGCCAAAACTCTATCACTTCGGGGACGAGTCTGTACCCCCCCCAATAGTCAGGACGGGGAGGCAATGAGTCTTGATATTGCAAGGTTAAGTCTTGGATTTGGCGTTCTAAAAGGCTTCTGTCATTAATGACTTGGCTTTGTGGAGAGGCTATTGCCCCAATTTGGCTTCCTTTGGGGCGGCTATGGAAATAATCGTTAGAAATTTCTTCACTTACTTTTTCTACTTTTCCTTCTATGCGAACTTGACGTTCTAACTCTGCCCAGTAAAAGGTCAAAGAAGCAAAAGGGTTGGCAGCAAGTTCTTTCCCTTTTCTACTTTCGTAATTAGTAAAAAATAAAAATCCAGTATCTACTCCTTTAAGCAAAACTACTCGCCCTGAGGGTTTGCCTTCTGTGTTTACCGTTGCTAAGTGCATAGCGGTAGGTTCTAACATCTGGGCATTTATAGCTTCATGCAGCCAGTCTTTAAATTGCTCAAAAGGATTGGGTTTAACACTGCTAATATCTAATTTTTCTAAGGTATATTCTTTGCGTATATCAGCTATATTCATATTTTTCAAGTATTTATGTACTTTATGATGAGGTCTATAATCCCTTTATTCGCATAGAGTGCATTTACACTCCTCTCTAATAATTTTGTTTTCATCTCTATTATAAAAATCTTTCCACTCTTTAGCTTCCTCTTGCTGCTTGGCAATATTACAAATTTTTTGATAAAAAATATACGGTTGTGTAGGACAGATTCGGATATTTTTCTCGTCTGCAATGAGAATATAGTTGCTGGTTTTATCAAATTGTAAGCTAAGTACTTTGCTCTCATTTTGTATAGAGAGTAAAGGCTCGTTGATAAGATTGCCAATCCTAACATCTTCTATTTTCCAAAGTAATACTGTACCGTCCCAAGCGCCTGAGGCTACATACTGATTATCAGGGCTTGCGACTATTGTTCTTACAATACCCTTGTGCTTTTTTTCCACAACAAATTTAGCGATAAAATCATTTTTTTGCAGGTTTTCTATGCTGATTCCCCAAAGTACAATTAACCGACCATTGACATCTCCTGCGACTAACCACTGCTGGCGCGGGACATAGGTGAGTGCGTAAATTCCACCTCGGTTAGCTTGCTGGTAAATGATTTTGCTCGGCTGTTGTAGGTCGGCTAAATTCAAAGCAACGATACTGCCTTGTTCATCTGCCAAGATTAAGTAAGATTGATTTTCATTTTCTATCACAAGCAACTGTCTAATACTACTTGCTTGTTGGAAAATTTGTTTGTAAGTACGGCTTTTTAGGTCGTATTGGTAAATGGCGTCTTTTACAGCGTAAAATAAGGCATTCATATTTTTTGAGTGTACCATTGTTAAAATACTACCTGATTGCATTACTAAGGTTTCCTTTATAGCAGGGTTTGAGGTACTCCAAGCGACAATTTGCCCGTCTTGAGTACTACAATAAATTTTTTCTTCTGCTACAATGATACTACGAGGCGAACTTCTCTTGTTGCCCATACTAAGTTTTTCTATGCCTTTGAGCTTGGGTAAACCCTCTGAGGAAGGGAATAAAAGAGCCTTGTTAATACCTTGGTCTTGATTATTGAAAATTAATTCATTGTCGTTTGTTATTGCCATTGCCCATGACTCTATATTTTCATACAGGTAATCTTTTTGTTGGGCGATAAAAGCCTGACGTAAGGCATAGAACACCTCAGAAGAGGTTTTATTGATACTTAATTGATAATTAAGCAGGTCTTGGAAACTCAATAAATTTCCGTAATTACGCCTGTAAGTAGGGATTCTTCTTTGATTAGGCTTAAAATAAACGGTATCCTCGTAGCGTGTTCTGATGTCGTTGATACTTTTGATAGCATTTTGTAAACCTTTTTTCTCCATTTGGTAAGCTGTCAAGGCAAGGCGATTTTTTAAATCTATGTTTTCTGTCTGTGCTACGGATAAAATTGCCAACTCTCTGGCTTTGGCGTTAAATTCTCCTAATTTAGATTCTACGTTTTGCTTTTCTGCTTCCCTGCTTTTGATTTCTGCTTTAAAAGCGGCATCTTTGGCATACGTAGCACTAATAATTGCTTCAATGCTTGCTTTTTCTGCTTCCATGCGTTGCTTGCGTGCGGACTCTGCGGAGTCCTTAGCGGTTTGCTCTTGCTTTCGTGCCAAAGCCGCCGCTTCTTCTGCTCTTTCTTGTTCTAACAAGGCTAATTCTGTAGCCTCCTCTGCTCTGATGCGTTGCAAATGGAAGGAATCTCTGGCTTGGAGTGCTTTTAGTTTTTGATAATCTGCAATTTCTCTCATGCGTTCGGCATCTTCCCTTCTCATCTCGGCTTTTTCTCTTTCGTTCATGGCAAAAATTCCTAAAATAGCAATGACTCCTGTTACCATAAAAAAACTGAAAATCAATACCCTACGTAAAAAAACTTTTTTACTCCTCCTTTTTCTGCTCAGTTCTATTAGCCGAAGCTCATCTTTTGTCCATGTCCTCATGCCCTTCTGCCCTGTTTCTACCAAATTGAGGTCTGTTTCATCTAAAAGAATCTTTTTGTTATCTATAAAATCCACGACTTTACTCTCTAAAATACGGGCGGCTCTCTGCCCTGCTCGGTCAGAGTTTTTATACTCATTTTGGATAAGGGGGGCAAGGGTATCGTGAGCAAGTCCTATAATGTTTTCTCCACGATTAGTAAGCAGGTACAAGTCCTTGCAAACTAAAAGTAAGTCAAATATTTCTGCTCTATTCCCATAGCGTTTTTTTACTTCCTCTAAACTACGCGTATCCGCCGTTCCCCAATTGGTCGTATGAAAACTCAGCAAATCCAAGGCTAAGCCTGTCTGCTCAATTTCAGGATTCCAAGACCGTAATTTGTTCATTTGTTGGTGGAAAAAATCTCCCAATAATACGCCTTCCCTCCTCAACTCTTGGTATCTGTCCACTGAAAAAAACCTATAATCATCTTGAATGACCATGTTCCACATTTTGGTCAGCAGGATTTGTAAGACTGGAGCGATGGAAGAGTCTTTATCCTCTAACAAATCATCTGCGATAATAGCAGGTAGGTTTTCTTGGATTTCTAATCGATATTTTTTCTTTAATTTTTCTGTACGAGTAAGTCCTGTAACTACCTCGGCAATATCTTTTCTATCTAAATGCGTCAGAAAAATATTTTCTCTTGGAATAGCTTTAATTTTTAGAAGTTCCTCTATTTCAGGGTGATATTCTTTGCGATAGCTTAAAATAAGTTTTCCTTGTGGTCGGTTTTGAGGATTTTTAAAAATGCTATCTAAATCGTTTAAAAACATTTCCAATTCATCAGGGAAAGCCAAGTTAGGTTGGGTAAAAACTTCTTCTACTTGGTCTAAGATAATGATTACAGGTTTCCCTTCCTTTTTTTCTCTGGCTCTCCAAAAACTCAATAATGCGTCGTAAGTATCTGTATCTATTTGATTATCAATATCAAGTTGTCTAAATCTTTTTTCTTTAAAAATGGTCTTACCTTTTTGTTTCTGATGTAGTTCTTTTATATCCTCAGCCACAGCTTTGGCTTGTTCGTACTTGTATCGCTTCACATCATGAGAAAAAATTTCCTCTTTTTGCTTCTTAAAGCGATTGATAACAGCTAATAACTCTACTTTTAAATTATCTTCGGCGTGGGAGGCTATATTTTCCAATTGGGTTATTTGCTCTAAGGTTTTTAAAAAATCTCCATTCACTTGGGCTGAGTTATTTGTTTGATTTTGCGTGGTATGCCCATTTTGATGGTTTGTTTTTTCCTTGAACTCCAAAGCCTCTCTAAGCGTGCCAGACAATCCTACCTCTCTATTTCGCCTAATATAAGTAACATGATACTCCTTTTCTAAGCGAGGTAGCAAACCTGCATCTAATAAAGATGACTTGCCTACGCCAGATTGACCATAGAGTAAAATTATAGGAGCAGAGTTTTTAGAGGAAATGCGATTGTATAAGTCCCTGATATAGTACGACCTACCAAAGAAAACCTCTGCATGGCGGCGCTCATAGCGTCCTAAAAAGATAAAAGGCTCATCAGGTAAATCATAGTTGGCGGGTATTTCTGGTAAGCCAAACAAGGGATTGCCTACCGCTTCGGGAAGATTCCATTCTTTGATAAGCTCGGCTCCCGTTCTTATATACATTTCCCAAGGAAAGCGGTCTTCGGTAGCCTTGACCTCATTTTTGCGATATAACCCTCTTACACTGTCCGTTCCCTTCTGTATTTTTACATAGTCTATTGCTTCTAACCATGCTCGTTCTATGCTTGCCCCATTGGCTATCCCTCCATAAAAGCGAATAGAAAGCGAAGTTGCTACATCATCGCTGATGGCTTGGGAGGTGCCTATCACTATAGGCACACCTGCTTCTACCAATTCTTGTGATTGCTGTTGGGTACTACAGCCATTAAAAAAAATCAGTTTTAGTCCTTTTTGTTTAGCAAAAAAAGATACCAGTCCGCTACCATATGCAATAGAATGAGAACCGTCTAACTGTTCCAAAAGCAACTGATAGCCGTCAGCATGACCTCCATAGTGAAAAATAGCAATTCTATCTTTGTAGCGATTATCTTGGAAAACGTCTAAAATATTCTCAATGGTGGCATTTGCTCGCTCTACAATCTCACACAGCCCTGCGTCTTCTGCTTCGTACAAAGCTCTGCGAACCCCGTCCATTTCTAAGGGTAAGTTCCTCAGATAGCGAGCATTATCAACTTTATCATTGGCAAAAGCAAGAAATATGATAGGTTTTACGGACATTTGGGGGTGGTAAACTTTTATCTGATAATGTGCAAGTTAGAAAACTTTGTGATAAAATGGAAAAAATAGCGAAGGAATTTTTTATGCTCAATCGAAATTGGTGGTGATTGAAAATTAACATTTATAAGGTTTCAAACCTTATAAACGTTTGTAAGTCACTTTGTTTTAAGCATACCACCCTCCCTAATTATTGTCTTTTAGACCTTGTAGGTTCTTAAAAACCTATAAAGTCTGGTGTAATATAAGCAAACTATTAGTGCCGAGGAGGTAATGCTATGTAGTTAGTGAAAACATATCATAACGACATATCAGTATAGTTTGTAATAGACTATTAAAGTATAATAGCCCCCGCTAAGAATTGCCTGCAAATTTTGATATTCTTTGAGAGCCAATCCATAAATTTGCAAGATATAGTATTTGTTAGTTTAATACCAATAAAAAACAAACCATATAGACTATACGTATGAAAAACTCTAAAATTGTAGGCATAGGTTTTCATGTACCTGACAAAATCGTTACTAACGAAGACCTTACCAAAATCATGAATACCACAGATGAGTGGATTCAAGAGCGTACTGGCGTTAAGCAAAGGCATTATTTTGACCCTGATAAAGGGGATACCAACTATGGCATGGCAGCTAAAGCCTCTCAAATAGCCTTAGACCGTGCTGGACTTACTCCTCAAGACATTGATTTGATAGTATATGCTACGCTTAGTCCAGACTATTACTTTCCCGGCTCAGGGGTTTTGCTACAACGCTCTATGGATTTTCGGAACATTGCGGCGATAGATTTGAGAGCGCAGTGTTCTGGCTTCATCTATGGTCTTTCAGTAGCCGACCAATTCATCAAAACAGGCATGTATAAAAATGTGCTATTAGCTGGCTCTGAAATACACTCCAGCGGTTTGGATTATTCCGATGCAGGAAGGCACGTTTCAGTAATTTTTGGAGATGGAGCAGGGGCTGTGGTTTTGACGGCAACAGATGATACTACAAAAGGAGTTTTATCTACTCACTTACACTGCGAAGGCAAATTCGCAGAGGAGTTGGCAGTAATCTATCCGCATACAAGCGGGAAAAATAAGAATAATCCAGAAGAAATCAGACCGGGAGGAGGCTTTTACCCCGTAATGAATGGAAGCTATGTATTTAAGCACGCTGTTACACGCATGCCCGAAGCCATTATGGAAGCCTTAGAAGCCAATGGGTACAAACCGGAGGATTTAGACTATATCGTTCCCCACCAAGCCAATGCTCGCATTACCCAAGCTATTCAGCAAAAATTTGGCTTCCCTGATGAAAAAATAGCCAGCAATATTCATAATTACGGCAATACCACCGCCGCCTCTATTCCTATTGCCCTTTGTGAGGCTTATGAAGCAGGAAAAATCAAAGAAAATGATTTAATATGCCTGTGTGCTTTTGGGAGTGGTTTTACTTGGGCTTCCGCACTGATTAGGTGGTAGTTTTTTATTGGAAAATGTCAATAAAGAGCGGCTATCTCAAGACTTTATTTTGGGATAGCCCGGTAACTTAAAAATCAAAACTTAAAAATAATCCGATGAGTAAAAAACTTATTTTATTCTATTATTTAGTTCTCATGGTATTTGCTCTTCCGCTAATAGCACAGAATGAAAAAGAATTAAATGTAGAAGAACTTTTCAGACAAGGCAATATACTCTACGAACAGCAGAAGTACAAAGAAGCAATTGCTCTTTATGATAAAGTTATAGCCAAAGATGAATACTTTGCCAGAGCATATAACAATCGTGGGAGTGCCTATTTCCAAATACAAGATTTTCTGAATGCACGCTTAGACTTTGATAAAGCCATAGAGCTAAACCCCAAAGATGCCGATGCCTTTACTAACCGTGGAATGCTCCATGCCAACTTAGGAAATTTTGAAAAGGCTATCAGTGATTTTGCCGAGGCTATGAGTTTAGACCCTCAAAATCCAAGCGTTTACTACAACTTAGGTATGGCTTATTTTTATCTTCAGAACTATGATTTTGCGGCGAGAAATCTCTATCAATGTGTACTTTTAGACGATAGCATAGCAGAGGCGCATAACTATTTAGGATTTGCCCGATTCTTGTTAGGCTTTAGAGAGCAAGGACTACAAGATATGACCAAAGCCTTGACTTTGAACCCCAATTACGCAGAAGGCTACTATCACCGTGCCAATGCCTACTACAACATAGAGAACTACAAACTCGCACTCCAAGACATAGATAAGGCACTCAAACTTCAGCCAGAAATCAAAGAGTATCAAAATTTAAGAAAAGCGATTCAAAACAAAATCAAACCATAATTTTATTTGTTATATTTATAAAATATTACTAAATTTCACCTTATTCCAAGAGATGTGGAATAATGCTTGCTTTTGAATCTAAGCCTTTCTTCTAAAACAACATCTATGATGAACAAGTTTTCGTACCTTTTCTCCTTAGTTGTCGCCTCTTTGTTAGGCGGCATATTGACTTTAATAGGCTACAAGTCTTTTTTTGAATCTCCGTCGGTTCAACTCCCTAATGAAAAACAAGATATTCAACTTACTAACTTCAATAAAAAGTTGTTAGATAGCTTTACTATCCCCGAAGGTCTTAACTTTGTATTGGCGGCAGATAAAGTTACCCCAGCCGTAGTACACATACGCACCTATTACAAACATGCTGATTACGATTGGTTTAGGGAACGCAGTGATGGGGATTTCTCCCGCTTTGCCTCAGGCTCGGGTGTAATCATTTCAGAAGACGGCTATATTCTGACCAATCATCACGTTATAGATGAATCTGATAGATTTGATGTAATCTTGAGCGATAAAAGAAGCTATCAAGGGACTATCATAGGGACTGACCCTACCACAGACTTAGCCCTTATCAAGATTCAAGCAAAGAACCTGTCTGCTATAAAATTTGGAAACTCTGATGATATAAAAATAGGCGAATGGGTGCTGGCAGTAGGCAATCCCTTCGACCTCACTTCTACGGTTACTGCGGGGATTATTAGCGCTAAGGCACGTAATATCAATATATTGAGAAGTAGAGATGGCTTGCAAATAGAGTCTTTTATTCAAACTGATGCCGCCGTCAATCCGGGGAATAGTGGAGGTGCCTTAGTTAATCTCAAAGGGGAACTGATTGGAATAAACACGGCGATTGCCACTAAAACTGGTGGTTATGCAGGTTATTCTTTTGCCGTGCCTGTTTCTTTGGCTAAAAAAGTAGCCGAGGACTTGCTTAAGTATGGAGAGGTACAAAGGGGCTTGTTAGGGGTAAATATCAGAGATATTGATGCAGGTTTGGCAAATCAATACGGCATAAAAAATATCAAAGGTGTATTTGTAGTAAATATTAATCCGAAAAGCGCAGCAGATGAGGCTGGCATGGAAATTGGTGATATTATTACCAAAGTAGAAGATGTAGAGGTAAATACAGTTGCCGCTTTACAGGAAATAGTAGCGCGGCACAGACCGGGAGAGCGTATTTCTGTGGTTTTTGAGCGTGGAGGAGTAGAGAAAAAAGTTTATTTGACTTTAAAGAACAAAAATAATGAAGCAGTTGTTACTAAATTAACCGAGAATTTTGAGGAATTAGGAGCAGACATAGCAGAAATAGTGCAATCGGATAAGAAAAAATACGACATAGATGGGGGAGTAAAAATAGTAAAACTCAGAGAAGGGAAGTTGAAAAAAAGCAAGGTAATGGAAGGTTTTATTATTACCCATATTGATAAGCTAAAGATACAGAATTTAGCTGATTTGAAATCAGCTTTAAGAACAAGAAAAGATAAAATTATCGTAGAAGGCATAGAGCCAAACGGCGACAAAGCGTTTTACGGAATAGGTTTTTGATTGGTTGATTAGTTGTTTGTTTTGAGTTTTAAAGGCATCGCAAATTTTGCGGTGCTTTTTTTATTGCTTTCTTTCTTTGATAGCCAACTGCCCACAAGCCGCATCTATATCTTTCCCCCTGCTACGGCGAACATTGACCACTATCCCTCTATCTTCTAAATATTTAGCAAATTGGCTAATTTTATCTTCTGCCGCATTCATAAACTCTGCCTCAGCAATAGGATTATATTCTATGATATTGACCTTAGCGGGCAGATGCTTGCAAAAACGGTACAATTCCTCGGCGTCTTTGAGTGTATCATTAAAGTTATTGAATACGATATACTCAAATGTTACCTTGTTTTTAGTTTTCTGATAAAAATACTTGAGGGCATCGCGTAAGGCTTCCAAGGTATTGCTTTCATTAATCGGCATGATTTGATTTCTCTTTATGTCATTTGCCGCATGAAGCGAGAGAGCCAAATTAAATTTTACTCCGTCGTCTCCTAATTTTTTTATCATTTTGGCAATACCTGCCGTAGAAACCGTGATGCGTTTAGCCGCCATACCCAAACCCTCAGGTGAGGTAAGTAATTCTGTGGATTTCAATACGTTGGCATAGTTAAGCATAGGCTCGCCCATGCCCATATAGACTATGTTGGTCAGTGGCATTTGATAAATTTCTTTTGCAAGGCGGTCTATCAATACGACTTGGTCATAAATCTCGGCGGGGTCGAGGTTGCGAATCCTATCCATGTAGCCCGTAGCACAAAACTTGCAAGTTAGCGAACAGCCTACTTGAGAAGAAATACAGGCAGTCATGCGGTCTTCGGTAGGTATCAGTACGCCCTCTACCAAATTACCATCATGCAAGCGAAAACCTATTTTTACAGTCCCATCTTTGCTCACCTGTTGCTGAGCAATAGCCACAGGACGCGTAGTAAAGTAGGTCGCCATAAACCTACGCAAGTCTATGGGTAGATTGGTCATTTGGTCAAAATCAGTAACAGATTTTTTCCACAGCCACTCATAGACCTGTTTGGCGCGAAATGCTTTCTCTCCATGCTCTACAAAAAACGCTTTCAACTCCTCCAAACTCAATTGTCGAATGTCTTTGAGTAGAGGTGTAATCTCCTCAATTTCTGGTACTTGGACTTTATTTACTTTGATATGAAGTTTTGGCTTTATTGTCATACTGCAAAGATAAAATAAGTTTGATAAAAAGCCAACATTGGTAAAATATACCCTGTGAGTAGTCTCAAGACCTTAACACAGCGGTTAGGTAGTATTTATTTTATTATACTTAAAACAAAATGGTTTGCAAACGTTTATAAGTTTTAGAACCTTATAAACGCTATCTTTCAATCAAAACTAATCTCGATGGAGTGTAAAAACCACTTTTTACAATAAAGCATCTAAAAAATACTTAATTTAGCTTACTGCATAATTTTTGTAACTTTGTCAATGCTTATTGCGAAATAAGGCTTTCACTAAAAATATCCTCATTCTAATTCATTTGATACTATGATTCTAAAAATCAAAAACTTAGGAAGCATCAACCAAGCGGAGATTGATTTGAGCAAGAATTTAATCCTACTTTGTGGAGAGCAGGACTACTGGCAGACTTACCTCACACATACTATTTATCACTTATTTAGCTTCGATACCAGTTTTTTCTTAGAACTGACTAAATTTGCTCAGTGGGAGAATCTACAAGAACTTGTACAGGAATTGCAGGAAAGCAATAAATTAGCCATCAACCTATTAGAAAAAGTAGATAACTACTTTCTGCCGTGTAAGCATCAAATTTTATCTACTACGACTACTTATCTCAAAGAAAAAATTAGAGAAATTTTTACGGGTTTTCACGAATCATTTATCAATACAGAAATAGTAATTGATGCTGACAATGAGTTTATTAGAAGGCAAATTATACTTTCTAATTACGAAACTCACTTCGGTAATATGCAAAAAGGATATTATATGACAGCCTACAAATCGCCACTATCTCCTATTTTAAGATTTGAAGTTACTCCGCAGCATCAGTTTACTACAGAGCGTTTGCAAAGTGCTATCGGCATGAATATATTTATTAGTTTGGTTCACAGCATTTTAGGCTTACAAACGCAAATTTTCCAAGCTCAGCAAAAATTTAGCTTAGGTTCTGAACAGGAGGTGCAAGGTTTGGCGCAGAAAATCTCGCCCTTTGTTGATTTAGCAGACAAATTAGATACTATTTCACATAGTTTTCAATCGCTTAGCTTTTACCTGCGGCACTTAGCACAGCCTAAGGATTTTCTAATTATTAGAGAGCCAGAAAAGGGATTAAGCATTGATAATCAGATATTTATAGGAAATTTTATAGGTAACTTAGTCAATCAAGGTTTCAAAGTAATTATTAGTACCAACAGTATTCCTTTGGTAGAGGAAATTCGTCGCATGATTGATTTTGAGCAAAACTCTTTACTTTCTTCAGAAAGTTCTATTTCCCTATTTTTCTCAAGAAAAGTAGAATGGGGCAGATTCAGTAATAATTAATTATGCTATTAATACCTTAACCCAAGCAATACTAAAATTTATCAAGAAATTTGAGTAATCTCGATAGAAGTATCCAAATGAGAGGAGGCATTGCCCCGATAAGTTCCTGTAACCAAATTGCATAAAGACGGCGCATGAGCGGAAGTAAGAGCGATGTGTCTTTCGCTTATTGCCATTCCTGTAGTAGCATCAAAACCTTTCCAGCCTGCGCCTGGCAGATATACCTCTACCCAAGCATGAAGCGAATTAGGAAAAATAAAGTTATCTACTTGATAGCCAAGCACGTATCTTGATGCTATACCGGCTTCTCTGCAAAGGGCTAATTGTAAGTAAGCCAAATCTTTGTAAGAACCGGACATTTTCTCTAAAGTAATCTCTGGCTTTGCTGGAGGGCTAAATGGATTGGGCTTCTCTACTTGGAAATGTTCATACAAATAGCGAGTAAGATGAGATAAAAAAGGAAGTGTTTGGAAATCAATATCTAACATAAGTTCCTTAGCTAATTTTTGTACTTTTTCATCTTTACTTACTTGTGTCAAAAAAGGCATTACCTCCGTATGAATAACATCATTATAACGCATAGGTAGCTGAGTTGCGGTAAAAGGATAGATAATAAAATTAAAAGGATTCGCATTCTCCATTTCTACTACCGAGGTGGCGACAATTTTTAACTCAGTAGTACGCCCTTCAAACCAAAGCATATAGTCGTTATGATTGTTCAGACCTACCTTCATATTTTTAGCACTTGGGAAAGGAAAAATGTCCAAATCAAATATTTTTAATGTTTGATAAGCATCAGTACGCGGTCTTATTCTTAAGAGATGTGGCTCTAAGAACACTTCAGAAGAATAACGATAGTGAGTAGTATGCTTGATTCTGAATACCATAGGCTAAAATAATAACAAGTAATAAAAAGACAATTTATCGGATACAAATTACTAATTTTCTAATGATTCAAAAGCTATGGGCATATTTTTATTTGAAATTTGTTTTTATTTCCCTGCTTCCTACTAAGTAATAGATGCCTGTTCACAATATTAAGGTTTCATATTGTAACTCACATAAATTTGTTGTAATTTTGAATTGCTAAGGCATAAACCAATACTAATCTACTGAAGATGTTTACAGGAATCATAGAAACCGAAGGTATCATTCGCAATATTGAAAAGCAACAAGATAATTTCATTTTTTGGGTGGAATCAAATATTTCTCATGAATTAAAAATAGACCAAAGCGTAGCCCATGATGGGGTATGCCTAACTGTTACTGCTATTCGTGAAGGAAAGCATTGCGTTACGGCTATTCATGAAACTTTACAAAAAACTAATTTAGGGAGTTGGGCAGTTGGGAAAATAGTAAATTTAGAGCGATGTATGCCTGCTAATGGTCGCTTTGACGGTCATTTTGTGCAAGGTCATGTCGACCAAACAGGGACGTGCACCTCGGTAGTCAATGAGCATGGGAGCTGGCGTTTTTCTTTTGCTTATGAGCCTTCTACAGGAAATTTTACTGTGGAGAAAGGTTCTATCGCCGTCAATGGAGTAAGTCTGACCGTGGTAGATTCCTTAGAGGGAGGTTTTAGCGTGGCAATTATTCCTTATACTTATGAGCATACGAATTTCAAAGAAATGCAAGTAGGCACAGTGGTTAATTTGGAATTTGATATTATTGGCAAATACTTAAAAAAGCTATTGGAAAAGCAACATATCGGAAAGTATTAGATGTTTGGTGAAATCAATTTTCACCTACTAAAATAATAGGAAATTTCATATTGAGGTTTCTCGTCAGGTTTGAGGTTAAGCGCAAAATTGTAACCCTCTCGGAACTTGCCTTTTCTTCCTTCTCTGACTCCTTGTAAAAAAGCAGTAAACGTAGGGTAGGTATCTTCGTAATCAGAAAGATAAGCTCCCTGCTGAAAATAACGAAAGTAATCCCTTAAAACAGCTAAGTATGCGCTATTTTGCACTCTCCACCTCAAGCTATCTGCCGCCCTTGTGAATCCTTCAGCAAAAGCCCACTTGCTTCCGATACTCAAGCCGTAATTAAAAGTATTTTCAGGTTTTCTGCGTGCTTCCTGTTCCCCTAAAAAGCGATATATTACGCTCAGACCTGCATAATTGGGCGTATTAGAAAACAGACGTAAAGTATCTTGCTTAAAGTCATAGTCTAAAAAAATCTCTGCTTGATTAGCATAAAAAGCATTTCCTCTATCAAAAACCAATTTGCCATTATTAAAATCATTATTAGGGCTGTACGCTTCTCCATAATATTCCCAGACTCCTTGCCTTACGCTTCTATTTTCGCGGAAGGTACTCCCAAAACGAACAAAGTACATAAAATCGTAACTTGGATTGGTCTTTGCCTCGTAATATCTGCCTACCGAGAAAGTTAGTCGGTTTGAATCGGGGGGAAATATGTGCGTACTATAGTGAGTACTGGGACTTTCCTGCCTATACTGAAAGGTAATGTATCTAAGATGCCAATTACCTACTATAGGTTCTGTTTTTTTTTGAAATTCTTTTTCACACGAAGTTAAGCCTACGATTACAAGACAAATACTCACTGCGATACTTAGATATCTGCTCATAACTTTAAGATATGCTTTATCGTCTTACCAAAAATTTCTTGGTAATAATGCTCTTATTATTAATAGATAGGGTATAAAAGTAAATTCCTGCGGAATACTCACTCACAGAAATTTCCAATTGATGCACTTGGGGAGAAAGTTCTTCTTCTTTTAATATACTGCCTAATACATTTCTAATAGTAATTTTTACTCTTGCATTGGCATCTATGATATGGTAGTTGAATTTTACTAAATCGTTTGCTGGATTAGGATAAATATTAGAAATGTCTATTTGTTCGTTCACAAATAGCTTGTCATCAGAGAAGTAATCACTCATACTTTGCTGCAAAGGTAATACACCATCTTTCTGCCCTCCCAGTGCAAGCGATGCAAAAACAACACAAACAAGTAATAGAACAGACAGTATATATTTTATCATAAAAGATAGAGTTTAAAAGTCAGAAAAACTTACTACTTAGGTCATAATGCTATACGATTACAGTGAATTAATAGTTGCTAAATGTAATAATTTTGTTAATTATTTATAGTACTTTAACAGACTGTATCATGCAAACTGCAAAATACAATATTGCTTATTAGAAAAGTCCTATTAAAATCGGCAAAACTGGAATTTGATAGAAAGGAAAGATGTTTATTCAATGTATGAAGTTAATTAAAAAATTAACATTTACAAAAAAAAATACCACTATTTTTTAAGATAGTGGTAAAAAAAATTATTCTTACTTATAAAATTCTTAGTTTAACTTGGTATGACAGTAGGTCTTCCTATGCTGTTGTAGTACCAGCCTGCTTCTGCCAGTGTTTCTACTCCATAGAGGTTTCTTCCGTCAAAGATAACTTTATTTTTCATTAGTTGCGCCATTTTATTAAAATCAGGCGTGCGGAATAGGCTCCACTCCGTAATGATAGCCAGAGCGTCGGCGCCGTGTAAGGCATCGTAATGCCCAAAAGTGAGTGCTACCTTATCGCCCATTACTTGGCGTACATTGTCCATAGCTTCTGGGTCAAAAGCGGTTACTGTTGCCCCTGCGGCTATTAACTCATCTATGATATAAAGGGCAGGTGCTTCACGAATATCATCTGTATTAGGTTTGAAAGCAAGTCCCCAAACTGCTATCTTTTTGTCTTTGAGGTCATTATTAAAGTATTCTTTAATTTTCTTTGCTAAAATGAATCTTTGGTCATGGTTTACCTTCATTACTGAATCTATGATACGGAAGTCATAGTTGTATTCTTTTGCAGTTTTATGTAATGCCTGCACATCTTTGGGGAAGCAACTGCCACCATAACCTACGCCGGGGAAAAGGAAACGATTGCCTATTCTCTTGTCGCTACCGATACCCCTGCGTACATAGTCGACATTTGCTCCTACTTTTTCGCATAGGTTGGCTACTTCATTCATAAAACTAATACGCATTGCTAAATAGGAATTTGCTGCGTATTTGGTCATTTCGGCAGAACGCTCGTCCATGAATATAATAGGATTGCCTTGACGCACAAAAGGCTCGTATAGACGTTGCATTACCTCGCGAGCGCGGTCAGAGGAAGTTCCTATTACCACTCGGTCTGGTTTCAAAAAATCTTCTACAGCTACTCCTTCTCTTAAAAACTCTGGATTTGATACCACATCAAACTCTACTTTTGCATTTTTTGCTATGGCAGCATGAACTTTCTCTGCGGTACCCACAGGAACGGTGCTTTTGTCCACAATTACTTTGTAGCTATCGATAATTTTGCCTAATTGTTCTGCTACACCCAATACATAAGAAAGGTCAGCAGAACCATCTTCGCCCGGAGGGGTAGGTAGAGCCAAGAAGATGACCTCTGCAGACTTTACAGCACTTTCTAAGTCGGTAGTAAAAGTGAGCCGCCCTTGTTTAGTATTTCTATTAAAAATAACCTCTAAACCCGGCTCGTAAATCGGCATTTCTCCATTTTGCAAACGTGCAACTTTGGTGGCATTATTATCTACACAAATAACTTGATTGCCCGTCTCAGCGAAACAAGTGCCTGAAACTAAACCTACGTATCCTGTTCCAATAACTGCTAAATTCATAATGTTTTGTCTTTAGGAAATAAATCAAATGGTTTATTAAATGTATTTAGTGCAAAATAAGGCGAAGTTTACTTTAAAAATTTAAAATTAGCTACTAAATAAGTAAGATTTTTTTAAAACTACGTAACTAAAAATAAATTTTTCTTTGCAAGGATACTCATAAATATTTAAAAACGATGTATAACTTTACCTTAGAAACATAAAAAATATGTATTGACTGCTATTTTTTACGTGTTTAGCTTTTATATTTGAAAACTAACGCTTATAAGATTTCAAACCTTATAAACGTTTGCGATGGCTTGCGATTTTATTTTATCAAAAACCACTTTTTATTGAGTATAAAAGCGGTCTAAAGCAAAACTCGGCTCTATGTGGAAAACCTTAGGTATTTTTATTGTAAGAAAAAATGAGATAATTAATCTGATAATCAGAAGAATTGCTCAAGTAAATGTTTCTGTTGCTTTTATTTTACTTATCTATCGCTATGGGTTTTTGCTTTCCGACGAGGAAGCAAATGAAGTTTTCAGAATATTTGATTTCCAATTTCTTATCTATGTTGTCTCGTTTGGACTTCGCTTGCTGTTTTCTTTTGACCGGAGAGATTTTATCAATAGTGAGCGCTTAGAGTTACTTTTGACAAGTATTATTATTGTTTACGGCTTAGCAAATTGGCTTTTCGGATTTCGCCTATTTTTGTATTATTTGCATTTGTTTTCCATAGACAACCCCGTTAATATCTATCAAAATCTCATCAGTATCTTCTTATTTATTATTATTATTTTAGAAATTTCTAAAAGTGCTAATCGCATTTCCGAACTCAAACTCAAACCTGCCACGACCTTTGTAATGAGTTTTGTTATTTTGATTTTAGGAGGCGCTTTTCTGCTTATGCTCCCTGCTATGACGGTGCAAGGTTCTATGCCTTTTATAGATGCTTTATTTACCTCAGCAAGCGCTTCCTGCGTTACAGGATTGATAGTGGTGGATACAGCTACCTTTTTTACTTTCAAAGGCAAATTAGTATTGATGCTTCTAATACAATTAGGTGGACTGGGTATTGTACTTTTTGCTACTTTTTTTTCCAGTTTTTTATCAAGTGGGGTAAGTTTGAAACAGCAGTCTATCATGCAAAATTTTTTAAGTAGTGAAAATTTAGCCTCCGCTAAACAACTTTTGCGAAAAGTAGTATTTATTACGCTTTTAATAGAGTTTATTGGGTTCTTACTTGTCTTCTATTCATGGGACGAGGAGCTTTGGGACGCAGACCAACAGTTTAAAAGTTTGGGTGAAAAAATATTCTTTTCTATATTCCATTCTATATCAGCTTTCTGTAATGCAGGATTTAGTCTTTTTTCAGGAGGTATGTTTGATGAGGAAATGAAAACCGGCAGAATGTACTCTTTACATTTTGTACTTTCTTTAATCATTATTTTGGGAGGTTTAGGATTTACAGTAATAGAGGAGGTCTTTCACCCCAAATATATCAAAAATAGAATCTTAACCCCTTGGAAGAAGCTTTCTCACAATACGAGAATTACACTGCGTTTTACCTTTATTTTGATAGTGATGGGGCTATTAGCGTTCATGATTTTTGAGTTTGACAAGTTGAGGGATAGAACTATCATAGAAGCCTTTATTACTGCTCTTTTCCAGTCAGTAGTAACGCGAACAGCAGGATTTAACTCTATGGACTTCAGCCAACTACAACATGCAACGCTTATTCTATGTATGTTTATGATGTTTATAGGGGCGGGGTCTGGCTCGACTGCAGGTGGTATCAAAATTACTACCTTTGTAGTCATTTTATACTCGTCTATTGCCAATATTACAGGTCAAAAAAATATTAATATAGAAAGAAGAACTATCTCGGTAGATGCTGTCAATAGGGCATTTGCTCTGCTTATGTTTGCTGTGAGTTACAATAGCTTAGCTATTTTTCTGCTTTCCATTACCGAGTCAGAGAAAGACATTTTACAAGTTGCTTTTGAGCAGATTTCTGCTTTTGCTACCGTAGGTTTGTCTATGGGCATTACGGCAGACCTCTCCTTTTTAGGTAAAATTATTATCATTATGAGTATGTTCATCGGTAGGGTAGGTACAATTACGCTGGCTTTAGCCTTGAGCAAAAAAGCCGTCAGTACGGCTTATGAATACCCTAAAACTCATTTGCTAATAGGATAAAATGAAATCGCTTTTACTGATGGGCTTTTTGTGCTACGAGTTTTTCCATAAGTTTCTCCATGCCTGAACTTGCTTTGTCGCTAATGATTGTCAAATTTTTAATATGACTTACAGAAGGAGGCTGTAAGTCCACTAAAAATTTCAAGGTGTCAGGGGGGACATAATCTATTAGCCCTGCGGCGGGATAGACTTGTAAAGAAGTCCCTACAACGATAAAAATATCTGCTTCTGCACTTATTTCTGCGGCTAAGGGTATCAAAGGGACTAACTCGCCAAACCAAACAATGTGAGGACGGAGTTGAGAGCCTTTGGGGCATTTATCTCCCAATTTTATATCGCCCTCTATATCAAAAATGAGGTTTTCATCTAAGCTACTTCGCATTTTGAACAGGCTGCCGTGCAGGTGAATGACATTCGTAGAACCAGCTTTTTCGTGCAGGTCATCTACATTTTGAGTAATAACCGTTACTTCAAAATAATCTTCTAACTGCTTGATTATCTGGTGTGCTTTGTTAGGTTGGGCTTGTTTGGCGGCTTTCCTACGCTGATTATAAAAGTCCAAGACCAAGGCAGGATTTTTTCGCCAGCCTTGTGGAGAAGCCACCTCCATAATATCGTATCCTTCCCAAAGCCCTCCTGCATCTCTGAAGGTTGGGATTCCACTTTCCGCACTAATACCCGCTCCGGATAAAACAACTAATTTTTTTTTTGACATGGTATTTTGTTTTGAGCAAAATTAAAAATTATTTCAAAAAAAACGCAAGGATATAACTTGAAAGTAATCTTTAAAACTTAGTCTTGTCTATGTTTCCTTTATTTTTATCAATTTTCTATCTTTACATCAAAAATTACTTACATATATTTAACCAATAAACTATATGCCTATCTATCATAAATTGGGAAAAATCCCTCCAAAACGACATACGATTTTTGAAAAGCCTAATGGAGGGTATTACTACGAACAGCTTTTTGGTACGGAGGGATTTGTCGGCATGGCTTCTCTGCTGTACCATATTTATCGCCCTACGATGGTCAAAGAAATTTTAGCCTCGTATAGTGTAGCCCCTGAGATTGCGGTAGAGAAAAATATTACCCCTCGTAAAATGTTGGGCTTTCATGTAGCCCCCAAAGAGGACTTCTTGGAGAGTAGAACACCCTTAATGCTCAATCATGATGTTTTGATTGGGGTGGCTGCGCCTAAACAGTCTGTAAGTACGTACTTCTACAAAAATGCTGATGCTGACGAATTACTTTTTATACACAAAGGTTCAGGGAAACTACGAACTTTGGTAGGAACGATTCCTTTTGAATATGGAGATTATTTGGTTATCCCAAGAGGCATGATTTATCAAATAGAATTTGATAATCAAGATAATAGAATTTTTTACTTAGAATCGCATCACCCTATCTATACTCCTAAACGCTACCGAAATTGGTTTGGACAATTATTGGAGCATTCTCCTTTTTGTGAGCGCGATTACAAGTTGCCACAAGACTTGGAAACTCATGATGAGAAAGGAGATTTTTTGATAAAGATAAAAAAACAGGATATGATACACCAACTTGTGTATGCTACTCACCCTTTTGATGTAGTGGGTTGGGACGGTTACAACTTCCCCTACGGCTTTTCTATCCATAACTTTGAGCCAATTACTGGCAGAATACATCAGCCGCCTCCTGTGCATCAAACTTTTGAAACAGATTCTTTTGTGGTCTGTTCCTTCTGTCCTCGCTTGTACGATTATCACCCAAGGAGTATTCCCGCTCCATACAATCACAGCAATATAGACTCGGAAGAGTTGCTCTATTATGTAGATGGTGATTTTATGAGTAGGAATGATATAGGGCAAGGACAGATGACCTTGCACCCCGGCGGGATTCCCCATGGACCTCATCCAGGAGCAATGGAAAGAAGTATTGGAAAGAAGGAAACCAATGAACTGGCGGTAATGGTGGATACTTTTAGACCACTCAAACTGACTACCGAAGCAATGAAAATAGACGATGGGAAGTATTACAAATCATGGTTAGAAAGTTTATAATTATTTTTTACTATTCTTAACATACTTATCATTCTTTATTTACAATTAGATTTCTATTTTTACGGCTTGTATTATCTTAGCCGCCCAGTACGAAGTACTCGGTACAAATTTGCATCAATTGCAATGCAAGTGAATGAGGCTATACTCAAATCAAATTAGTTTTTTGAAAAAAATATAAGCCATTATTAATCACTAATTTAACCTTATGAAGTTTTACAAACTTTATAAGGTTAAGTACAGATACGAATTTTAAAATATGGAAAATATTGAATGGGGGAAAGCACCCTTAGATGCGTCGGCTTTGCGTTTGAAAATCCAACAAGTGTATGAGGAAATGAACAAAGTGGTAGTAGGGCAACGCTATATGATTAACCGCCTTTTGATTGGACTATTTACCAATGGGCATATTCTTTTGGAGGGCGTGCCGGGATTAGCCAAAACTTTGACTATCAATACCCTTGCAAAGGTCTTGCACTTGGATTTTCAGCGTATTCAGTTCACCCCTGACCTGCTCCCTGCTGACCTAATTGGTACGATGATTTACAACCAAAAAACAGCAGAGTTTGAGGTAAAGAAGGGTCCTATTTTCGCTAACTTGATTTTAGCCGATGAGGTAAACCGCTCTCCTGCCAAAGTACAGTCTGCCTTATTGGAGGCAATGCAAGAAAAGCAAGTAACCATCGGCGAAACCACTTTCCCATTAGATAAGCCCTTTTTGGTACTGGCTACGCAAAATCCCGTGGAGCAGGAGGGTACGTATCCACTCCCCGAGGCGCAATTAGACCGCTTCATGATGAAGGTCTTTGTAAACTATCCAGATAAGGAATCTGAATTGGAGGTCATGCGGCGCATGTCCAACCTTACTTTTGATAGCCATGTCAATGCTGTCTTGACAAAGGGCGAAATCTTTGCGGTCAGAGATGCGATTAATGCAGTTAAAATCTCGGATTCTTTGGAGAGGTACATCATAGAGTTAGTCTTTGCTACGCGCCGTCCCAAAGAGTACGGACTCAACGAAGAAGCCGCTTTTATCCAATTTGGTGTTTCGCCTCGCGCAAGTATCAATATGAACCGTGCAGCAAAGGCAATCGCTTTCTTTGAAGGTAGAGATTATGTATTGCCAGAAGACATCAAAGAAGTCGCTTACGATGTGCTCAATCATAGAATTATCCTTAACTATGAGGCAGAAGCAGAAGGCATTACTACCAGAGATATTATTGATGGTATCCTAAAGAAAGTAGCTATCACTAAATAGTTTTCCCAACTTTCCAAGAGGTTTAAAACTTTTGGAAAGTTGTTTGAAGCCTAATTTGGTAATAAACCGCTGCCTGTGTCAAAACTATTCTCATGTTTTTCTTATTGCCAAATAATTTGTAGTTAAAAATAACTCTGCATACTCGCTGTAATGAATCTTTCTAATGCCGTTTTGTAAGATACGGTAAATATCATAGTCCGCCAAGATAGTAAAAAAATCTTCTAAAAAAATACGCGCTTTGATAGAGGCAATGCCAAACTCAAACTGTATCATTTTTACCTTTTTCTCTTGGATAAGTTGTTGGCAACCTTTCAATACCTCAATTTCATAGCCTTCTACGTCTATTTTAAGCAAGTCTATTTGGGCGATATTGTGTTCTTTACAAAAATTATCAAGAGTTATTACAGGTACTTTTTGAGATTTGTCAAGTGAAATATCATAGTTTTGGTAAGAGGCAGGAAACATAGAAGCAAATACGCTTCCTTCTCTATTGTAAAATATTTCTAACTCTCCCTGCATGCTCCCAACTGCTACCTGATGAGGAGAAAAAAAAGAAGCATCGCTTATATTTTTTAGTTGGTTAAAAGCTTCTTTCTGAGGCTCAAAGGAATAGAGATGGAAGGCTTTTTTTAAGGTATTTATCACTACTTCTGCATATTGTCCTGTATTTGCTCCTACATCAAAAATTGTGAGTTTTTCTTGTTTAGCTTGTTTTTGTAACAGTTCCAATACGTACCTCTCGCCACTATGGTCAGGAATATGTCCTCTATCATAGTTCATACCTTTGACAGCTACTTTGAAAAGAAACTCATAGAGGGGTTGTAAGTATGTATTACCTAATAAAAGATTTTTAAGCATACTATTGATTTTTGAGTTCAAAAATAGTTTTTTTACTAAATGATTCTTTTATTTGACAAAAGAAAATCGATAAGAAAATGAAAAGCACCGAAGAAATACATCAAATTTTGGAAACTTCTGCCTTTAAAAAAATAGTTTCCCTGCGTTGGTTAGTTTGTCTTTCGCTAACTGCCTTGATGTTAGTAGTTTATTTAGGCTTTATCTTTGCTGTTGCCTTTGCTAAAGATTTTTTAGCTATCAAAATTGGCTTGCACGTCAATATAGGGCTGGTCTTAGGAGTGGGCATTATTGTTTTCACTTGGCTTTTGACGGGAATTTATGTGTATTGGGCAAATAATCACTACGATAAAATGATAAGAGAAATAAAAAAGCAATGCTAAATTCCTTTTATTAACTCTATTAATTACTTCAAAAAACTAAACTGAGCCTAAAAGTACTATCATGAACCTTTTACAAATCCAAACTACACTTGGTCAGACTGAACCTGTTTCAGTCATCATGTTTTTCTTATTTGTAGCGATTACTCTTTATATTACCTATTGGGCGGCAAAGAAAACCAGAACTACCTCTGAGTTTTATGCTGCAGGAAGGAGTATTACAGGTTTCCAAAATGGACTCGCCTTAGCAGGGGACTACATGAGTGCCGCCTCTTTTTTGGGTATCGCAGGCATGGTAGCTATGAAAGGCTATGACGGCTTGATTTACTCTATCGGCTTTTTAGTAGGCTGGCCTATCATTACTTTTCTTATTGCCGAACCCCTAAGAAATTTAGGGAAATATACCTTTGCCGATGTATTGGCATATCGCTTAAATCAAAAACCTATCCGAATAGCGGCTTCTATTGGCACGCTCTTGACCATTACCTTTTATCTCATCGCTCAAATGGTCGGGGCAGGTAGCCTCATCAAAACACTATTTCCCTTTTTGAGCTACGAAATAGCAGTCATCATTGTGGGCTGTGTGATGATTGCTTACGTACTCTTTGGGGGAATGTTGGCTACTACTTGGGTGCAGATTATCAAAGCAGTTTTACTATTAGGTGGAGCAACTATCTTGGTGATAATGACTCTATTAGAGTTTGGATTTAGCCCTGTGGAGCTTTTTAATCAAGCCGCAGAGAAATATACGGATACCGTACTTTCTGCGGGCAGTTATGTGAGCAATCCTTTTGATGCAGTGTCCTTAGGTTTGGCTTTGATGCTTGGAACGGCAGGTTTGCCTCATATCTTGATGCGTTTTTACACCGTACCCGATGCCAAAGCAGCGCGTACTTCTGTTTTTATTGCTACGGGGTTCATTGGATATTTTTACATTCTGACCTTTATTATCGGCTTTGGTGCTATGGTTTTGGTGGGACAGGAAAACATTGGGACTTTTGACAAAGGAGGGAACATGGCAGCCTTGTTACTCTCTGAAAATGTAGGAGGTAGCATCTTTCTGGGCTTTATTGCGGCGGTAGCTTTTGCTACTATTTTGGCTGTGGTAGCAGGTTTGACGCTCTCTGGGGCTACGGCAATTTCCCATGACTTGTACGTCAATGTGTTTAAAAAAGGAAAATCCGATGAGGCGGGCGAAGTCAAAGTTGCTAAAAGGGCGACTTTGGCATTAGGTATTTTTGCTATACTCTTAGGCTTGATTTTCAAAGGGCAAAATGTAGCTTTTATGGTCGGTTTGGCTTTTGCAATTGCAGCAAGTGCCAATTTCCCCTCCTTGCTTTTGTCGATTTTGTGGAAAGGTCTGACCACCAAAGGCACTACAGCAAGTATCGTCGTGGGTGCGTTCTCAGCAATTTTACTTATTATCCTTAGTCCTACTATTATGGTGGACATTTTAAAATACGAAACAGCGATTTTCCCATTAAAGAATCCAGCGATGATTTCCATTCCTGCCTCTTTCCTGACCGCTTGGATAGTGTCCTTAGGGAGCAGGGAGTCAGAAGCCGAGGCAAAGTTTGAGCGGGAGAAGCTACGCTCTTATTTAGGAGTAGGGGCAGAGTAGCCTTGGTTTATATCTTACTCAGTCGTTCTCCTGCTTGTTCTAATATTTCATCATCTTTGGCAAAGCAGAAACGAAGAATTTTGTAATCATTTTTTTGATGATAAAATACAGAAACAGGAATAGCGGCTACACCTATTTCCTTGGTTAGGCGAACAGCTAAATCATAATCATTTTCCTCAGAAATATCTGAATAACACACTGTTTGGAAAAAACTTCCCTCGGCAGGCGTGTAAGTAAAGCGTGTATTTTGGATACAACTCAAAAACTTATCCCGCTTTTTCTGATAAAAGTCTGGTATAGCTAAGTAATTTTCTGGTTTTTTCAAAAAGTCTGCCAAAGCATACTGCATAGGCGTACTTGTGGCAAAGGTAATCCACTGATGCGCCTTGCGAAACTCTACGCTCAATTCTTTGGGAGCAAGGCAATAACCTATCTTCCACCCTGTAATATGGAATGTTTTGCCAAAAGAACCGCAGATAAAAGTACGTTCTTGTAAAGTAGGGTGCATCATAAGCGAAATATGCGGTCTGCCATCAAAAGTAATATGCTCATATACCTCATCGCTGACAATCAAGATATTAGTATCTTTGACAATCTCCGCCAACTGGTTTAAATCATTCATAGTCAATAGCTTTCCTGTGGGATTATGAGGCGTATTGAGCATAATGAGTTTAGTTTTTGATGTAATTTTTTGCTTGACAAGTTCCCAATCTATTTGATAAAGAGGAGGCTCAAGCGAAATGTAAACAGGGACTCCTCCGTTCAGTTCTACTGAAGGGGCGTAACTATCATAAGCAGGCTCAAAAATAATAACCTCATCGCAGGGACGCACTACGGCGGTAACAGCCGCATACAAAGCCTCCGTAGCGCCAGAGACTACCGTTACTTCATCTTCAGGGTGATAATTCACTTTATACAAAGCAGAGGTCTTTTCTGCGATTGCTTCTTTGAGGGTAGGAACGCCTGCCATAGGAGCGTACTGATTATGTCCCTTTTTAAGATGATAACTTACTAAATCAATGAGTGCTGATGAGCAGTTAAAACTTGGGAAACCCTGTGCCAGATTAAGCGCACCCATATCCGCTGCAAGTTTGGACATGACAGTAAAAATAGTAGTCCCTACGTGGGCTTGCTTAGATATTACTTGAACCATAGACAATAAAGTTTGGTCTAACTTTCCTCTGCAAGCAGTTTATCTATAAAAATATTGAACTCTTCTACAAATTTTTCGTAATACACGCCTGTCCCCGGACCGTTAAAGCCTGTATGAATTTTGCGTACTCTTCCTTTTTTATCTATAAAAATCGTTGTGGGGAAAGCCAAAACATGGTTCAGCATGGGCAAAGTTGCCGCTGCTGCCGCTTTGTTGTAAGTTCCCGCCACAAGCAAGTCATACTCAATTTCAAAGCGGTTTTTCATTTTCTCTAAGCGTTTTTTAGCTTCGTTAAACTCGGGGTTACGTTCATACGCCAGACCAATGATAGCAATATTCTTATTTTTATTATTTTTATAATATTTCGCCAAAAAAGTTGTTTCGTCCATGCAGTTCGGACACCAAGAGCCAAGCATCTGCACTACTACTACTTTCCCTTTGTATCTCTCATCGTCCAGACTTACTAAGTTGCCGTTGAGGTCGGGGAAAGAAAAATTAATTCGGTCATAGCCTGCCTTTAAGAACGTAAGCGAATCTGGATTAGGCAGTGCGGCGTTGGGATTTCGGCGTGCTATCCATTTGACATTGTAGGCACTGCCTGACCAAAAACGACCTTCTATCGTATTTTCATCTGTAATTTTAGCTTTGAAAAGGAAAGCATGCTCTCCATCAAAACAAGACAAGTTCAATTTATCCTCTGCTATATTCCCCGCTAAAAAGCGATAGTCCCCTGTAACTGTGAGAAAAGTGCCTTCTAAATCTGTACCATTTTGAGCAAAAATCCCTACGGCTTTGGTAGTATCTCCGTTTTCTTCTATGAAATCTACCGCCCATTTATCTGAAATATTAGCGATAGGCTCAGCGGTAGTTTCCTCAAATCTATGTGTTTTTCCTGCCTCTGCACTGATAGGAAGGCGAATAGTTTTATCAGGGAAATGTTTGATGTACTCACCTGTTATTTTGTTGCCGTCTGTTTTTCCTACTATCTCACAATCAAAAATGTGCATGAAAATTTTTACTGAATCGTTGGAATACTTGATTTCATTGAGGGCTATTTTTTCTTTTCCATTGACTAAGTAAATCACTTGTGAGTCGCCTTGGTTCAGTACCTCAAAGTTGAAAGGCAGTTCTTGATTTTGCATGGAAATTACGGCTCTCCACTTGCCCTCAGAGAGCTTATTTACTTGTGCAATTTCACTACAAGAAGATACTACAACTGATACAAAAAAGATAAATAATACAAAAAGTAGTGGTTTAAACATAGCAATAAAGGATTAAAATAATAAAACTATTGCTTTTTGAAGCCATAGGGGCAGTGCCGACAGCGGTTCTTACAACAATAGCCCCTTTTTTTGAGGTAATGTGCAGTAAATACCCAAAATCCATTTTCTACATAATAATCTACTCCTTCTATCAAAGGTTCTAAGGGAGAAGATTTCAAATTTGGCTTTTTCATAAAATAAAAAGACTTGCCAAAATTTTCAAGATTTTGGCAAATCTACTTTTTTTCTTTAAATTATAAGCTATACCGCTGCAAAGAAAAATTAGTGTTCTACCCCACCGTACCCGTGTACGTGTCCGTGAGATAACTCGTCAGGATTAGCTTGACGCAAATGAATAACCTTTCCCTTAAAATGCAGAGGTTTGCCCGCCATAGGGTGATTGAAGTCCATAAGCACGCTATCTTGGAAAATTTGTACTACTTTTGCGCGCATGGTATTACCTTCTTGGTCTATCAAAGGAACATAATTGCCTATTTTTAGAATACTAAAATCAATAACGCCATCTACCTTAAAGATGTCTATGGGTAAATGCGTAACTGCCTCATCGTCAAAAGCTCCGTAGCCCTCTTCCGCAGGAATAGAAAAAGCAAAGTTACTGCCTACCTCTAAGCCTGATAGCTCTTCCTCAAAGCGAGGAATCATAGAACCAACGCCGTACAGGAATACAAGAGGATTGTTTTCATCTGCCACCTCCACCAGCACTTTTTGTCCGTTTTCATCGTCTGTTTGTAGCTCATAAGTAACTGTAACTACCTTATTTGGAGAAATTTTCATAAAAAACTTGAATAATGTAAACAATATAAAAAACCAAACCTCAAAGGCTGTTCACCTCTGAGGTTTTTAGCTTCGTAAAATTAAAAAGAATTTTAGAAAATAGTATATGATAGTCAAATTATTTTTAGTTCTCCATGCTATTCAAACTAAATCTGACCAATTCATCGGCTATCTCTCTGGTATTTGCCAATCTTGGTACTTTGTTTTGCCCTCCTAACTTCCCCTTAGATTTCATGTAGTTGATAAAAGCGTCTTGTGGTAAAGCAGTAATTTTCAAGGTTCTTAGAATATTGCCGCAAATCAAATCATTATAATAGCTATTCAGTTCGCACATTTTCCTGTCCAAGTCCGCCGCAAATTTTTCTAAGTCATTAGGCAATTTGGCAAAAGCTATCAGCCATTCGTGATGGGGCAGACCTTCGGCAGGCGTAACTTGGGGAGCGACGGTAAACTCCGTAATTTCTACCTCTTTATGCTTTTCCATCGCATATTTCATTGCCTTTTCTACCTCTTCCCCTATCACATGCTCCCCAAAAGCAGAAATAAAGTGTTTGATGCGTCCACTAACAATAATGCGATATGGATTCTTAGAAACAAACTTAATAGTATCTCCTATGGAGTACGCCCACAGTCCTGCGTTAGAACTCAATACTAAGGCATAGTTTACCCCTACTTCTACCTCCTCAATCGTTAGTCTTCTTGGTTTTTTCTTGAAATATTCATCAGCAGGGATAAACTCATAAAACATGCCATTGTTGAGTAGCAAAAGTAAACCCTCTGCATGTTGCGAGTCTTGGTAAGCAAAAAAGCCCTCAGAGGCAGGATAGGTTTCTATGGAATCTATGGGTTTGCCTATGGATTCAAATAACTTTGCCCGATATGGCTCGAAATTGACCCCGCCATAGACAAAGACAGAAAAGTTAGGAAAAACCTCGCTGATAAGTTTGCCTGTACGCGCCTGAATCCTATCAAAGTACATCTGCACCCAAGGCGGAATGCCTGAGATTAAAGACATATCTTGGGTAAGTGTTTCATCTATAATCCTTTCCAACTTCTCCTCCCAATCTTCTATGCAATTAGTAGCATAGCTGGGCATCTGATTGCTTCGCAAGTAAGCGGGTACATGATGATTGACGATGCCTGACAACCTACCCGTCAGAATACCATTCTTAGTATCTAATACAGGACTTCCCGAAAGGAAAATAAGTTTTTTATCTAAAAATTGGCTATTCCCTGTTTCGTGAATATAAGACAGCAAAGCATCTCTGGCGCTATTGATATGGTAAGGGATAGACTCTTTGGAGATAGGGATATATTTTGTTCCCGAAGTAGTCCCCGAGGTTTTAGCAAAATATATAGGTTTATCTCTCCAAAGCACATCTTTCCAGCCTTCTATTACCCACTCGATATAGGGTTTGAGTTCCTCATAGTCCCTAACAGGCACGCGCTCCTGAAAATCTTGGTACGTATGGATATGCTCAAAATCATGGTCTTTGCCAAACATCGTCTGTTGGGCATTTTTTATCAGATATTGAAAGACTTTGTTCTGCGTTTCCACAGGTTTACTTGCCCAAGCATTGCGTTGGGCGACTACCCAAGCGGCAAAAGGTTTACTTAAAATAGAGCGAAACATAGTATTTTATTCATTCATACATACACATTATTCGTGAAAATCAGTGTCATTCGCGGCTTACTGCTTCCATCTCACTTTCACTAAACAAAAATAAGCGTTGCTTCTGACAAAGCACCTTTTTTGTTTTATTTTTCCATCGTTCGGGTAGGGGAAGGATTTTTTCTGTATGATTATAAAGGTGGAGAAAGCGAATAGCATTTTTTTCTAAAAAATAAATTTCATTATCTAAGAAACCAAACTGCTCTATGCCTTTTTCTAATACAATTTTTCTATTAAAGTTTCCTAAATTGTCAAAAATTAAAATTCCCGTATTTTTATCATTCAAAAATAGTTGATTTTGGTATTCGCACAGATAGTTGATGTCGTAATTATTTTCTACAAAAAGCAAATCTAAGGGCGTTTTTAGCACCACCTGATTAAAATTTTTATTAAACTTTTTGATGGCAAAGTCCACATCGTCTAAAATCCAAAGTTGATTGTCAGCAGAAAGGTTGGCGAGGCGTACAAAGCCAATGCTTTCATTGTCAAATTTGTAATTTTCTATTGGAGTCAAAAAGCGGTTGAGCAAGGTATAAGACTGCAAATCACGATAAAAAGCAAAAAGCCTAACCGTACTCCTTGCTTCAAAAAGGCTTACCTCGGCAATCGTAGGCGGGGAATAAACCAAAAGTTTTCGCCCCAAAGAATCAAACTGATGAACTACCCCATCTCTTTCCACTACATAGACATTGCCGTACCTATCCTGACCTACTTGGGCAATCGCATGAAAGCTATGCTGACTAAGTAGTGGGAAATCTTGGGCAAAGATAGCACCGCTCCAAAGATAGACAGTGAATAGAAAGATTGCTTGTTTCATACATACTCGGGGAGTTTTTCAAAAGTTTTTCACTTAGGGAAAGCTAAGAAAAATATACCACAAAGATAGAAAAAAAGACTAAAAAAGCACGTTAGAAAGATAGGCTTTGAGAGCGAAGTAGTTAGGAGAACGACTTTTTGGGTGAGGCTGCCCGTGTGAGAAACTAACTACTATTTTTGCTTTTCAAATGCTATTTGGTTATTTTTGGTAAAAGAAAAATAAGAACTTTTATGGAAACAATCCAATTACCACTTACAGAGTATCAAAGATTACAGTAGGAAATTAGCTTACTGAAAAATAGCGACTTGCTTGTTAAAATGAATAGGCTAATAGACTTGCTATTTCAAGACAAATACGGTCTTTATATGGGTAACTTCACTGACGATTTGACGGAATATACGATAGATAACGCTTGGGACAGCGAACACTCTGCTTAGGATAATGTATAAACGAAGAGAAATCGTATTAGTTTTCAAAGCTAAAATTCATAGTTTGGTAAAAAAATCATAGTAAGGAAAAGTAAATGGGAGAAATTGGTTATTTTTGGTAACGTAAGTAATTAATCTATATGAGAGAAAAAATGGAAACACTTAGAGAGGAAATAATAGATTTGGCAGTAGAGCAAGCTGAAACAGAAGCATTGGTGAGGCATATTGCAGAGAATTTGAGTTTTCATGGCGCAAAGATAAAGCATAAAAGCATTAGGCTCTCTATGAAGGATTTAGGAGAAGTCAGTGATGACTTTTTTGTAAAACTGTCTTCTGAAAACCCGCTTTTGCAAATAGAAACGGAAAATGCGACTTCTTTAATCCTAAAATATATGCCAAATTACGAAGAAAATGAACGTGGACTGACCAATTTGCTGATTGAGTTAGGCATTTGGAATAAAATAACAAATCAAAATAAAGGACAACTGTATGACTCAGGAGGTACTGTCAAGTTTGCAGATGGCAGCAAAAAAGAGCCTGATATTACCTACATCTTGCGTTCTGAACTTAAACTTATCCCTCAAAAAAGTTTTATTACCGTAACCCCTACCTTTGTGGTGGAGTGGTTTTCAACTTATGATGACTTGGAAGAGGTGCAAGCAAAGATGAATTTTTACATGAAGCAAGGCGTAAAATTGGCGTGGCTCATAGTCCCTCAACACTCTCAAACGTACATCTATCGCCCTGAAAAAGAAGTAAAAGCAATTCCCTTTTCAGAAAATTTGACAGGCGAAGATGTCTTGATTGGCTTTGAGGTCAATATTGCTTCTTTGCTAAGTGAGGAGTAAGGAGAAGGTTTTTTATTTTTGAGCAAGAGAAAAACTTGAAAAAAATATGAAAAAAGCAATTTTGTGTATAGACGATGAAAGAATCGTGTTGGAAAGCCTCAGAGAACAACTGCGGAAGCACTTTGGCAATGGATACCAGTACGAATTTGCGGAAAGCGCAGAAGAGGGCTACGAAATCATAGAAGAATTGAATCCTGATAATTGTTTCTGATTAACAATGATACGAAATTTCCTCACCAAGAATGGAAAATCCAGTGATTCTTTATTTCCTATCATTATTTCTGACCATATCATGCCGGATATGAAGGGAGATGAATTGCTCATCAAAGTCCATTCTATTTCTAAATCTACTTTAAAAATCATGCTCACTGGACAAGCAGATACAGAAGCTATTGGCAATGTGATTAATAAAGCAACCCTCTATCGCTACATTAGCAAGCCAAACGATTTGATAATGAAAGTAAAAGAAGCCCTTAGTAAATATCAGGCAGACATGGAATTAGAGCTAAAAAACGAACAATTAGTTCGCTACAACCAAGAACTTGAAATTAAAATTGCAGAACGTACTGCTGAGTTACAAAAGAAAAATGAAGACCTCACCGATAGTATCAACTATGCCAAACGAATCCAAAATGCCATGTTGCCTTTCCCTGACCGAATCGCCCAATCATTAGGAGAAGATTATTTTATCCTTTTTAAACCAAAAGACATCGTTTCTGGTGATTTTTACTGGTTTCAAGATATGAGTATAGAAAACTATGACTTAGGCATTACGAACAGAATACTGAACAGTGAAAAGGAAAATAAAATTATTATTGTAGCGGCAGACTGTACGGGGCATGGCGTTCCGGGTGCGTTTATGAGCATGTTGGCAGCAAGGCTAACTGAAAAAACGGTAAAACAAAAAAACTACCAAAAATTTTTATCTTTGCACCATCAGCAGTAATTAAAACCTATGGCAGATAGCAAGTCAAAAAATAAAAACTTACACCAAGCCAAAACAAGCAAAAAGGACGAGTTTTATACGCAACTCACCGAT
>Ga0272446_1000660_pt1 | contig 53155 bp, 64 predicted proteins | sample YNPCB0061_FD_194587 | JGI IMG/M metagenome (GOLD analysis project Ga0272446, IMG submission 194587) | Hot spring microbial mat communities from Yellowstone National Park, WY, United States - YNP-CB-006-1 | ecosystem: Environmental > Aquatic > Thermal springs > Hot (42-90C) > Sediment | place... | reverse complement strand
GCCTTTGGCTCGCAGGTTTCTTCTTCTTGGTCATGCGCCGCCTCCTTTGTTGCACACAACCTTGAATCATCAATGTCTTAAACGTAAGTTAATTGGGTCCAGACCCTAGTTTTTCCGGCCATCAATTCATGTTGCCGCTTATTTGCAGGTCGGCCAGATACTCTATGGCGTTTTGATACAGGCGCAAAGGCAGGGCGCTCACTTTGCACAACCGCCTCAAGACGCAGCAATATACGTATAAAAAACGCTGGCTGCCGCCAGAACCATCGATGCTCTATGGCAAGCCATAAGCAAACTCTCCGATGCTTTCTCGGCAGGCGAAAGCTCAAACTATCTCAGAAACTCAGGATACGGACAGCATAATGCGAAAATGATCCAAGGACGCGCAAGTGAGCTTGCGTGGGCAATAATTGCCGATGAAAATGAAGGTTTTTGCTGATGAGCTTTTTACATAAGTGAATATATATCAATGCGTTATGCGTTGGCATGTGCCTTGCTTGTTTATGCTTGGTTTCTTGCGTCCGCTTCCCTGACACAAACACGCGCAGCAAAAGAGGTGCACAATGTCGCTTTTCGCAGCCTTGACGACCGCAGTGGGCGGTCTTGCCGCCCAATCTGTCGCCATAGGAAACGTCTCTGACAATTTGGCCAACACCCAGACTACGGGCTACAAGGGCATCGATACGCAGTTTGAATCCCTGGTTACGCAATCGACGCAAACCATAAATGACCCTGGCGGCGTGCGCGCCACTCCCAACTACCAAAACGGGGTGCAGGGAAGCCTTGTTTCAGCGTCAAGCTCTACGTCTTTGGCCATAAGCGGCCAAGGTTTTTTTCCCGTCCGCGCTGGCATCGTCAACGCCGACGGCACCACTTCGATCGGCACCACCCCCTATTACACCCGCGCGGGGGATTTTTCGCTCGACAAGAACGGATATCTGATAAACGGCGCAGGGTATTATCTTACTGGATGGTCAGTTGACAATGATGGAGTGGTAGACACTTCGCACACCAGCGCAATTATGTTGTCTGCGCTTCTGGACAATCCGGTGGCTACCGATGCCGCGAGCTATTCGGCCAATCTTCCGGCCGGCGTTGAATCCACTCTTGCTTCGCCGTTCACTTCTTCACCTTCGACCGTGCTTATTTACGACGCTTTCGGCGGCACGCATAATTTAAGCTTCACGTGGGAAAAAGCCGCATCGGACGCCAACGGAACCGCCTATTATTCGATAGGCGACAACATAACTTTTCGCAGCAATTTCTCCGGTACCATCGGCAACTCCATCACAATTACCATAGAAAACGGAACAAATCCGAATACCTATAAAGCCACTGTACATGTGGATGGCGGAACCGACGAGGTTTTTGACAATATAGGCGGTACGGGAAACACTTTTTGGATCAATTTCGCTGATGCCATAAACAACGGCATAGGTGGGGGAAACCCGTCGCAATTGATAACGGCGCAGGCAGGAACGGGAACCGATGTTCCCAGCTTGACAAGCTATACTCTGGCACACGGATCCGGCAGCACCACAAACGGTTACGCTACGGCGACAGAAACCGGCTGCATAACTTTCACCGCTCTTGAAACAGGAACCGCGGGGAACGGGATTACCGTATCGATCGCCGCGGGATCCGGCCCCGGCCTTCACAATGTGACTATATCTAACGGAGTTACCAACGAAACTCTTACCGATATAGGCGGAGCAGGCAATGCTTTCTGGACCAATCTGAGGGATGCTATAAATTCCCTTCCTTCAGCCCTAATTTACGCAACTACCGGGGCCGGCACTACGGCACCGGTGGATGGGACAACTTATACTCTGTCAGGCGGCAGTGTTCTTCCGGCCACGGAAAACTTGTGGTATCTGCACGTTTCCGTCCCGGGCGGCGGAGGCGTGGATCCTTTTACCGGAAGCACCAAAAACTATACGGCGACCATTCCCTTCACTTTCAACAGCGCCAGCTCAACCGGGGTCACAGCGGGCACAATCGCAAGCATAACGGCGGCGGGCGGGCCGGGGTCTTCCGGCACATATACTGTCGGCTCAGGCGGCAAAGCCACCGTAACCTTGCCGCTCGACTTCACGGGATACGGCGTCACCGGAGGGCAAAACATCACGGTAAGTTTCGGTTATTATAACCTTGCATCCAATGCATTAACGCAATTCGCCGATGCGAACAACACAGTTTCGGTAAGCTCTTTCAATCAAAATGGCATACCACGCGGTTCGTTCCAAAGCCTTTCCATAGACAAAAACGGCTTCGTTTCCCTCAATTACGACAACGGCCAAAACCGGATAATCGCGCAAATTCCGATAGTGCAATTTTTCGCGCAGGACAGATTGCAACGCATAACCGGCGGAGCCTATGCCGAGACCCTATATTCCGGCACCCCACGTGTAAGCGCACCGGGTACGAACGGCGGCGGCGTCATAGTCTCCAACTCGCTGGAGGCTTCCACGGTCGACATCGCCAGCGAATTCACAAAGCTCATTCAAGCGCAAAGAGTCTATTCCGCCAACGCCCGCACGATTTCCACCGCAGACAACATGTTGCAGGAAGTGATAAATATCATCAGGTGAAGCTGAAAGGACTATTTGATAAATGTCGCTGTTCACTTCCCTTAATGTGGCTCTGTCCGGTCTCACCGCCACCATGACACAGATGCAGGTCGCGGCCAACAACATCGCCAACGCCAGCAACGAGGGCTACACCAGAAAAACGGCGGTCACACAAGCGGTCGTTCTTGGCAACGAAGGCGGTGGCACGCAGGTAATGGGTTTTTCGCGCGCCTCCAACGACGCTCTAGCCGTAACGATGAATCTTGCGATATCCGATTATGGGCTGCGCAGCACGCAAAGCAAATATCTGGAGCAATTGCAAAGCATACTCGGGGCTAACAACAGCACAAACCCGCCTCTTTCCGACTCCATCAGCAAATTCGCGGCGGCATGGAGACAGTTGGAATCCGCGCCAGAAAGCAATGTGAGCCAAAGCCAAGTGATACAGGCCGCGTCCGATCTGGTCGCGGTGATACAAAAACTGGCCGCTTCGGTGGACGATCTCAACGTTCAATGCTCGGCTGAAATCGACAGCACGTTGCGGGATCTAAACGCAAACCTGGTTTCTATAGCCGACTTGAACAAAAGAATTTCCCTTGGCCTCGGGGTGGATCAGGATGTCGGCAGCCTGGAAGATCAACGCGATCTTCTGATACAAAAAGTTGCTTCGGTAATGAACATAAAAGTCATGCAACGGGAGCGGGGGCAAATAGCTCTTTATACTACCGGCGGCTATACGCTTATCGACGGAGATGCGCAAAGATTTTACTACGATGGAACCAAAGTTTACAGTGCACTGGATCCCGACCTTTCATTGAACAACGCGCTTGCAGGCGGAAAACTGCAGGCTCTCGTAAATTTCAGGGCTACGGCGGCAACAGTTAGCGCGGATCCCGCCACGAATGTAATACAAAAAGTGCGGTCGCAGATAAGCGCTATAGTCGACGCGTTTACTTCCGTATCTCTTGGCCCGCCCCAGTCGTTCGCAAGTTCATATAACGGCGTGGCCGAGGCGAGCCAGAGCAACTGCATCACTTTCCGTTCGAAATTTTCCGGAACCATCGGCAACGGGGTCACGGTTGCGATAAGCGCCGGAACCGCACCGGGAACCCGCAAAGCCACAATACATATGGAAGGAGGAACAGACGAAATTTTCGACAACATAACCGGCACGGGAAACGATTTTTGGGTTAATCTCGCGGACGCCATAAACAACGGGCAAGCCGGACCGCCGGCGGTTTCCCCGTCACGCTACATAACCGCTACTGCCGGCTCCGGCGCAACCGCTCCGGCCGCTCTTTATACCCTGTCGGGCGGGCTGGGAAATGTGGCAAACGGAACGGCGTCCAGTTTTTTAATGAACAACGGCATCGCCTCTTTAACCATCCTAGACAATTGTTTAAATCTGCGTGCTTTGGCTGCTGGCGCGGACGGAAACAACATATCCATCACGATAGAAAACGGTTCGGGTGCTGGTCTTTATACCGTGACTATAACCAACGGAACGGTTACGGAGACATATGAGGATATAGATGACGGTGGGGGTGGAAATGCTTTTTGGATCAATCTCGCTGATGCTATAAACAACGGCGGCGGATCTCCTCCAGCACCGCCTTCAACCCTCGTATCGGCAACCGCCGGCACGGGCGTGTCAGCCCCGGTTCTGACCACATATTCGCTGACCGGCGGGGGCGATACAATGTCGACATGTCTTTCTCTTTATGCCCTCAATTCCGGTATTAACGGCAATAACATTTCAGTGACTCTTTCGGCGGGCACAAACGCTGGCACATATAAAGTAACGATCTCCGCGCCCAGTTACATGACGGAAGTTTACGACAACATAGATAATTCAGGTAACGGGCTTTGGGCCAACATCGCCGACGCCATAAACGGAGGGCAGGCAGGGCCTCCGCCCGTAAGTGCCTCACTGATAGTGATGGCCGTGGCGGGGGACGGAGAATCCCTGCCTTCAACGCCGAAGTCATTTGTTTTCACCGGAGGCACAAACGAGCTTTTGACAAGCTTTTTCACTGGCTCCGGGGTGTCATCTTTCGCCGTTAATTCCAGCCTCATGGACGGCTCCAGCACGATAAAGCTTGTCAGCGCCTCTGCAGTGAGTACCGCTTTCAATTCCTCCGGAAGAACCTTTTCAGCCGATGGGTTGCAAGTTACGGACGCCAGCTACGAAACTCTGACCACAAGTATTCTTACCGGATTTCAGCAGGCTACCACCAGTGTAAACGCGCTTTATACATCGGCGACCGGACAACAGGATTATCTGAAACAGCGTATGGTGAATGAAACTGGCGTGAACGTTGACACGGAAACAGTGACACTGACGACCTTGCAAAATGCCTATGCGGCATCCGCGCACGTGATACAGATAATAAACAAGCTTTTTGACATTCTAGAAAGCTTGTAAGGAGCGGCTCATGACACAGACTCTTAGCACGCTTGGACTTGCCACCATCAACATAACCAATCTTACCGATGGGCAGAACAAGCTAGGGATTCTTAATCAGCAACTGGCGACGGGAATAAAGTCGCAAAAACTTATTGACTATACCTCAAGCGAAGCAAAGTTGTTAATGGATTTCAACAACTCAATCTCCTCGCGCAAGAGCTTTCTTGCCGTAATAAACACCATAAGCACGCGCTTGCAGGTATATGATAAATCACTCACTGGCATCGAAAAAACAGCGGCCGAGACAAAAACGGCGCTCCTTTCAGCTGGAACTTATAACCCAGATCAGAACGATACATTGATAAAGCAAATTCAGTCCTGCATGAGCCAGGTTGCCTATTATTTGAACCAAAAAGTGGGAGACCGGTATATTTTCTCTGGCTCACGCTACTACACCGCGCCGGTAAATGATATTACCTTACTGCCATCTCCTCCATCAGAAACACCGCCTTACATCTCCTCTGGATATGCAGTTCCCGCATACGATGCTGACTACGATCCACTTAATCCGGATAGGGCGGTGCCGCAGGCGCACGTAAAGGACAGCGTGGCGATAGATACAACTCAACGCCTTACCTATGGAATAACCAGCAACGAAGAAGGATTTCAGAAACTAATAATGGGATTGCGCTGGGCCTATGCCGCTACGCAGGACGTGGATAACTATTCCTCATACATGTCAACGGCGAGCGATTTGATAACAGAAGGGTTGAGCGAAATACGCGGCATACATGCGAATGTTTCTGGTTCCAATTCCACCCTGGAACAAACCAAGGATTTACACGACAATCTCATCAACAGCATAACCGGCCAGATAGACGACATTCAGAAAGTCGACGTCACAGAAGTAGCAGTGAAAATCAACACTTTTCAGGCTCAGCTTGAGGCTTCATATGCGGCTACGGCCAGGATGTCCAGCCTCAGCCTTTTGAAATATCTTTGATTGAAGTGATAAACTGGAGGTTCGGGCCATGACTGATTTTCATACTTTTCCCTCCCCGGATTTGAGCCCTGTTTCCTTGAGTTACGTCGCCGCGTTGCGCGGTGTGCTTCCCCGCAGTCCCGGGACAGGTTTTGCATACGCCGCCATCAACGCATACGAACCGCTTGCGCTCATTTGTCTTGCCGCTAGCAATCCGGAAGGAAAATTCTTCGGGATTATGGAAAACAAGGAATTGGCTGAAAACGCGGGAAGACTTGCGCGGGAAAGGCAAACGGAAAACGTGGAATTCCATACGGGTCCTGTTTCCGAAATCCCCTTGCCGGGACTTGATTATCTTGTTTGGGACGAGACTCGAAAGGAACTTTGCCCGGAGGAAAGGGAGCAATTGTTCACGTTAGTGGAAAAAACACTGAAACCGGGCGGGTTGCTGGCTGCAAGTTATCGCGCTTATTCCAATCCCGACGAAGCCTTGTGCTTTTTGGCGAAGGAATTTGGGCCGGAGATGAATTCGGATGAATCCAGGGAATTCCTGCAGGAAATAAGGGTTCTGGGAAAACTGTATTTTTCCGGGCATCCGATCGCTCGCAAGGCTTTGGAAAGCGCTATCGAAAGCGGAAAAACTGAGGAATTTTTCGCAGCCTGCGACACTGGAACTGAACCTCGTTCAGGAACGCTTGATTTCATGACCGATCTTATGCCGCGCGGTTTTGCTTTCGTGGGCGATGCCGATGTGCGGTTCAATTACATGGATCTTGTAGCGCCGCCCGAAGCGCATGAAACCCTGGAAAAATGCCGCGATCATCTGCTTTACGAACCGATAAAGGATTTCACGGCGGGTCGGCTTTTCCGCAATGACATATGGTGCCATCTGCCTGCGGATCAAACCAGCGACCCTGTGAGGTTGTTCGGCGAATTCACATACGGCATATTCACATCGCAAGAAGAGATTCCCGAAACAGTAAAAACCATGCGGGGGATTGTAGATTTACGGCAGCCATTGCTGAAAAAGATTATAACTCTTATGTCAGATCTTCCCATGAGCATCGGAGATTTTCTCCATCATCCTCTTGGAATCGGGGCCGACCCTGATGAGGTGCTCACGTCCATTCAGCTATTGGTGGCCCTTGGGCTTGCGAAACCGATGCGGGGACGCCATTTATCGCAGGGGAAAATACATCTTTCCCAACTGAAATGGGCCAACGATTACAACCGCTATCTTAACAGCCATTCTATAAACACGCCCCAGGTGCTACTCGCCTCGCAAGTTGTGGGGGGAGCTGTAAGAGTGCCAGCACGGGACGCGCTGGTGATGCAAGCCATAAACCGAGCGGGGTTCGTCAATTCCGCGGGAGCGTTACTGCTTGAGCTTGAGCGCATAGCGAAAGAACCGGCGATTGCGGCAAAAATAATGGACGTCGCGGAACCCACGGAAACCATGGCCGAAAACATAACCCAGGACGTTATCCGCCGTTCGATGATTCGATGGTACGCTTATGGATTGCTGGCCGCTTGATGAAATTTATTCGGCATCCGCCGGTTTATTTGCGGGACGCAGGTATTTTGAGCAGCGGTAGATTCCATACAAGCTTATGAAGCACCAGATCAAATTGCCGGTAAAGGATGCCGGATTCCATTTATTCAAAAGGGATATGCACAAAAACAAGGCCCCAAGCAAATTAACCAAAGAATAGTTCATAGTTTTTACATACTCGCGTTTCAATTGTACGCGAGCGTAGGCATAAAGGTTAAAAACAACCCCCAGTAAACCCAAAATGTCATAAGCATCAATCATATCGGTTTTATACAACAGCTTTTGATTGACTTCGACAACCTTGATTATTCTTTTGAAAACATTGTGAATTGCTTGTTTTCCCGCCGGAATTTTCCCATTCTAGGCGCATGACAGACAAAACATCGGTTTCTTGTTCCGCGCCGGAGGACACGACCCTTTACGCCATAGGAGACATTCATGGCCGTCTGGATTTGCTTGTGCGCCTGATGAAACTGATAGAGGCCGACGCGAACTTGCAGAAGACATCCAGCAAGGAACTAATCTTTCTCGGCGATTATGTGGACCGAGGCGTAGATTCCAAAGGGGTTATAGATTTCCTTTTGTCCGGCCTTCCCGATGGAATGAAAAAAACATTTCTGCGCGGCAATCACGACGAAGCCATGCTCAGGTTTTTGGAGGGTGAGCTTGAAAAAGCCAACGATTGGCTGTTGCTGGGGGGAACGGCTACGCTGGTCAGCTATGGGGTCAATCCGTTCCAATCGAATTTAATCCGGGATTTGACGGCTTTACACAAATCGGCGATGGAAAAGGTGCCAGAATCTCATCGTTCGTTTCTTGCTGCCACGGAAATCAGCGCCACGCGCGGAGATTACCATTTCGTACACGCTGGTGTGAGGCCGTTTGTCCCTCTGGAAAAACAGGCGGTGGAAGATATGCTATGGATACGCTATGAATTTCTGGGGTCGAAAGCGGATCACGGGAAAATAATAGTTCACGGCCACTCCATTTTGCCGGAGCCAGACATACATCCCAACCGGATAGGTATCGACACCGGAGCGTATGCTACGGGAACGCTTACCTGTTTGGTTCTTCAAGAAAACAACAAGCGATTTATTTCGACCTGAATCATGACCGGCACTAAGAATAACAAACCATCCCCCAGCGCACATGCCGCTGCCCGTCCTTTCTGGTTTTCGGCTTTTGCCGTCATTCTGGCGCTGCTTCCCTTGCCTTTCGGCGCCAACAGACCGTGGGCCAGCGATTTGCTCGGCGTTTTGAGCGCTCTGCTTCTGTTGCTTTTGTCCTATGATCTTTACCGCTTTCCCGATTTGTGGCCGGTGAACTGGCCGAAGCGCAGATTCGGGATCAGTGCTGCTCTGATGACGTTGGTTATCGGATGGGCGTTTCTGCAAACCCAGAGCTGGACCCCTGAATCATGGCACCACCCTATATGGAAAGAGGCCAGAGACTTACCCGAGGCTTTCGCCGGCTCGATTTCCATAGACCCCGACAAGTTCCCGGAATCGCTTACGCGCATCCTGTCGTACATCGCTTTCTTTTTATTTGCGTTTGTTGCCGGTCGCGACGGGAAACGTGCAAGAAACATCCTGCGCGTGCTCGGATGGGCGGCAGCTGCTTACTCTTTTTACGGCCTGGTAATGCAATCAACCGGCTTGCGCATGGTACTGTGGTACGAAAAATGGGCTTATCAGGAATTTGTCACATCGACCTTCGTGAACAAAAATTCTTTCGCGACTTACGCAGGTTTGGGGTTGCAGGTATGCATAGCCCTGCTTTGGTTGTGTCTGAAACGAAGGCCGGAGGCCGGGCCGGAACAAACACCGGAAAAAGCCGCCTGGCTGGACAAGTTACTACGGCAGGACATTCTTTATTTGATAACGTTTCTTGTTGTGCTGGGAGCGCTGTTTTTGACAGGCTCGCGCGCGGGGATAGCAAGCGCGCTCGCCGGAAGCGTTGTCATGCTTGTTGCACTGGCCATAAACCGCCGCTGGAAATGGTTCCGTTCGCTCGGTGTGGCCGCGGTTTTTCTGGCCGTTATTGTCTCTTATTCTTTCATAAGCGGCGCATTGCTTTTCGACAGGCTGGAACAGAGCCAAATTCAATACGACACGCCTTTAAGATTGAATGCCTATATAATTTCCCTACGTGCCATAGCGAGCAACCCATGGCTCGGGTTCGGCTTGGGAACTTTCGAGAACGCTTTCCGGCTGTACAGGGATTCTTCTTTTCCCCTGTGGTTCCAGCACGCCCACAATGACTATTTGGAACTGGCAATCGAGTTGGGCGTACCGTCCGCGCTTATGTATTTGACGGCCATATTTCTTATGATCAGCTGTTGCGTACAGGGAGTATGGAAAAGGAAAAGGCACGAGATTTTTCCCGCCCTTGGACTGGGCGCGAGCGTAACGGTGTCGGTTCATTCACTCGTGGATTTCAGCATGCAAATACCCGCCGTGGCTGCGACCTATGTCGTTTTGCTCGGCCTCGGCGTGGCGCAAAGCTGGTCGAGCAAAATCGACGCGGATAACGAAAAAAGGATTCTTTACAAAAATGGGGCTACACTTCTCTAAACGGTACTTTTTAATTTAATGTTTACAATCAACAAGTTAGTTTCCGTGAAGGCTGGTTCATCCGACCCCATAACCCCAGCCGCTTTCCACATATTGCCATAAGCTTTCATAAATCGGTACACCCATTAACTCCTGCTGCGCCTCGGTACCTTTGTGAAAAGAGGGAATTTTTTATGCAAAAAAAGTAAAAACACTCGAATCATGTACTGTCGAAAGCCTGTTTTTTAGGGGGTTGACATTGAGTCGTGAACTAAAGTAGAACATAAATATTCACGGTTTGTTCTGAGTGCGATAGTTTTTCCGGAACAGAAAATGTTGACGAGAAAACAAAAGGAACTCCTTATTCTTATACGCGACCGGCTCGCGAGAGATGGCATACCTCCTTCATTCGACGAGATGAAGGAAGCCTTGGGCTTGCGCTCGAAATCCGGCATACACCGTTTAATAACCGGCCTTGAGGAGCGCGGTTTTATAAAGCGCTTACCCCATCGCGCTCGCGCCCTTGAAATCTTGCGTTTGCCGGAATCTGCGGAGAGGAAGGACGACAGGGGTTTAAGAAGGGATTTATCCTGTTTCGCGGCTGAAATGCCGGGAACTAAGATATCTTCGTACAATGTGACTCTGCCTCTTTATGGCCGTATAGCAGCTGGCACGCCGATCGAGGCTATCAGCGATCCTCGCGATCAAGTAGAGGTTCCCGTTTCTCTTTTGGCGGGCACGAAAGGCTCCTTCGCCGCCGAAGACTATTATGTATTGGAAATATCAGGAGATTCTATGATAGAAGCGGGCATAATGGATGGAGATCGGGCCATTATTCGTCGGGCCGATACTGCAGATGATGGATCCATAGTGGTCGCTCTGGTGGATGCTCAGGAGGCAACCCTGAAATATCTTGAACGCCGCGGCGGCAGGATAGCCCTCAAACCGGCCAATCAACGATATGAAACCCAGATATACGAGCCGCAACGCGTCAAGATACAGGGAAAACTTGCCGGGATAATCAGAAAATATTGACAACATCATATATAGCGTGGCCATTTGACTTTTTCAGGTGGCGTTGTTTTCTTTCATGACCGCTCTTCCGCAAACCGATGAACTCTTTTTTAATCGCTCCGGAATGGACCGGCAGGCGGTAGAAAGGATAATTCTGGAAGCATTGGCCGGAGTTGATGACGGCGAATTGTTTTTGGAATTCTACCGGTCCGAAGGGTTTTCATGGGACGATGGACGCCTGAAAAGCGCTAGTTTCAATACAGGTCAGGGTTTTGGTTTACGCGCTGTCGTGGGCGAAACCGTAGGTTATGCCCACGCTTCGGATTTAAGCGAACAGGCTATAAAACGCGCGGCTGAAACTGTAAAAACCGTGAAAGATGGTTATTCGGGAGAATTGGCTATACCTCCCGCCGCGGCAGAGCGGCGGATTTACGGTGATGTTGATCCCCTTTCGGGCAAAGAATTTGAAGAGAAAGTGCGATTGCTCAAGGAAATTGATTCTTATATACGTTTCAAGGATTCCCGTGTGCACCAGGTCGGCGTGTCGCTCGGGGCGAGCTGGCAGGCGGTGCAGATAATAGGTGCCGGAGGTTGGCGCGCGGCTGACATACGTCCTCTCGTCAGCCTCAATATTTCCGTCGTGGCGCGCCAGGGCGAACGCATAGAGCACGGTGGAACCGGTTCGGGCGGCAGACTTGAATACTCGCGGTGGTTCGACCCCAGCGAATGGAAAAAGCTGGCCGACGAGGCGTTGCGCAAAGCTCTTGTAAACCTTGAGGCAATAGATGCTCCTGCGGGAGAAACTACAGTTGTGCTTGGGCCGGGATGGCCGGCGGTCTTGCTGCATGAAGCCGTCGGACACGGGCTTGAAGGGGACTTTAATCGCAAGAAAACGTCGGTTTTTTCCGGCCTGATGGGCCAGCGAGTGGCGGCTGAAGGGGTAACGGTTGTTGACGATGGTTCTTTGGAAAACAGACGCGGATCGATAACCATCGATGACGAAGGCACGCCTTCGCAATGCACCACTTTGATAGAAAACGGAATCCTGACTGGTTATATGCAGGACAGAATGAACGCGCGCCTTATGGGCATTAAACCCACAGGCAACGGAAGACGCGAAAGCTTCGCATGCCAGCCTTACCCGCGCATGACCAACACCATCATGCGCGAGGGCGTTTATGACCCGCAGGAAATAATAGCTTCCGTAAGCAAGGGAATTTATGCCGCTGATTTCGGCGGCGGGCAGGTTGATATAACATCCGGCAAATTCGTTTTCTCGGCCACCGAGGCCTACGAAATAGAAAACGGCAAGCTCGGCCGTCCACTAAAAGGCGCTTCGCTTGTCGGAACCGGCTTCGAAGCTTTGAAGCGCATAAAGATGATAGGAAACGATTGTGCCCTTGACGGCGGCGTAGGATCGTGCGGCAAGAATGGGCAAAGCGTACCCGTTGGGGTGGGCCAGCCCACCTTGCGCCTGGACGGAATGACTGTAGGCGGCGCTTCCGTGCGTTGAAGCTCGATTTTCCGCGAGAAAGCGCTTTTCAATCTGTCCGCTATAACCACTTCGCAGAGTTAAAGAGATAACCTTCCAGGCAAAAAGCTGCGCCTAATTGCCGTTGTTGGCCTCTTATTGGGGGAGATAGACTGATTTTTTTGCTGTCTTAACCATGGAGCCATCTCTTTACGGCATAAAGCCAGGACATCTTCCGCCGGCATGTATTTAATGGCATCAGGACGAAATTCGCCGGGACGGAGTCTTGAGCGTATAATTTGCTCATGCCATGAAGAACAACCACCTCTTTTCCCTTCCGGATATTCACAATCGGCAAGACGGTTTGTCAGCACGATACATTTGAAACCATTAGCAAGCGCGCCGCGAAGGGTTTTTGTCACACATGCGGAAGTGTTCATCCCTGAAATTAGCAGGGTTCTGGCCCCCATTTTGTCCAGAATGGTTTTCAATAGCGGGTGATGAAAGGCGTTATCATGGCCTTTTATGAACACCAGATCATTTTTGCCCAAGGAGAAACCGTTTTGCTGCAACGGGTCAAGACATCTTTGGGTGTAAAGGTTTGTGGCGGATGATGGCTTCACTAAAGTGTGGGCGTAAACATTGAAGGAAAAGGCTTCTCCCATGTGAATCCAAATAGTAGGGACACCTGTTTTGCGTAAAGAGTGTGCTGTTTCGATGACTCTGAAGCGAAACCGCCGCGCCCGCCTTTCAGGCAAGAGAACGGAAAATTCCGGATCAATTACGACGTTGACTATCGGGAAAAATTTTTCGGCGGCAAAGTTCATACTGAAATCTACATAAAATAGTTAAAAATGGTTTATTAAATCGGCAATAGACAACAGACTGAATAATAGCAACAGCTGATTAAAATTGGGTAAAGCAAAACACCTATGCTTGCTTTTACGGCGGATTAAACGACTTCACGTAGTGTCGCCATTATATCGGGCAATTCGTCCTGAGACATGCTGTACAATGCCACCGCCGCCGCGGCTTTTGCGTTATAAGGCACCTCGTATGTCCCGTTCAATATCGCGGTATCGAACATTTCCGCCGATGCCGTGGTTTCGTAAAGTGCGGTAAAGGAATCTCCGGAATATAACTTGAAATTGTAGGTCTGCTCTTTCGTGCGATCGGCATTCTTTCCATAAGAAATCTTTACCACATATTGACCCGTCTTCGCCTTAAGCCCGCTTGCAGAGGTTAATTGGCTGAAGGCGCTTTTCTGTGCTTCTGTTCCCTCATTATCGGCATAGATACAAATACCGGTTGGATCCATAAGCTGTATACGCAAATCAGTAGTGCCAGTCTGGTTTTCTAAAAACATTTTAAGTGTCGACCCTTTTTGCAAAGTGAACCCGTAAAATTGCTGATAATTTATTTGCGTAAGCATGCTGGTCAAAGAAAGCGCCGACTTGTTTTCATACAACCAGCCTATATTTACCGAAGTTGAGGCGGTAGCGTTCAACTTGTTGTAGTCCTGGTGCGTATAGAATTGCGCATCGCTTGAGGCGTAGACCATGGTGTTGTCTATAGCCACTTTCTGGTTCAACGAGGTCTGCGCCAGAGCTACAGTCTGATAGGTGTTGTTGAAATGGGTTCCCGAGTATAGATCTATGGAATATTGCTGCGCCTCGTTACGAATGGCGGAAAAGCTGTAAGAGACCTTGAGATAATAAACGCCGGGCGAAACGCTGAGCCCGTCTTCGGACATCATTTTGATGAAATCTGTAAGCTGTGTTGAAGAGCCTTCGCTGTCCGCTATTACATTTCCCGAACTGTCCATAAGCTGCAACTGCAATGACGCTGTTCCTGTAAGGTTTTTGAAGTCCAGCTTCAGCGAATCGCCGTCAAGTGTGAATTTGTAGTAGTTATCGGGATTTTCCCTCATTATTTGGCCGGCGACATCGATCTGCGTCTTGTCATAAACAAGCGTGCCTACATCAACTGCGCTCGACAGCGAGGAATTTATCGGATTAACTGCCTTACGCTGGTAAAGCGCTCCCCCCGGCGCCGCCGAAACGTTAAGCCAGGGGGAAGAAAAATATGAGGCGTCGATTACAGCCATGTGCTTTCAAGCAGCCCGGAAAAACACGTTAACCCAGCATACCAAGGAGACATGAATTTATTAATATTTAGTTTACGGCAGGAACAAGAATTACCAAAGACCTGTCGGAATAGTGCTGAGCTCGCGTTGCAGAAGGTCTATATTGGCGTTTATTGTGGCTTCGTCATACTGTCCTAGCCCTGATTGCTGTCTCCACCAGGCTATTTTGTTTTGTAATTCGCGGGCCCGGATTCTTGCTGCGTCGTTGGCTTTCTGTTCTTCGGCCATCTTGTTTGCGAGATCAAGCCGTTCCTTTTCTTCTTCTACCTGACGATTTTTTTCGGCCGTGGGCGCTTCTTCCTTGGTTCGCTGGTCCAGCAGATACATGTGGCGGTAATTGTCGGCGGTACACTGTGTCTGTAGTTTGTCTACGGTTTGTCTTGTTCCGGAATTTTTAAGGGCGGTCGCCGCTCGCTTCGAATAATCCTCTGCGAGAGGATTGGAAGGAATGACCTCGAATCTTCCTTGCAGCAAAGAATCATCGTCTTTGTCTTCGTCTTCTTGTGCGCCTTCCTCTTCCTCATCATCTTCTTGCTCTGTCTCGTGGTTATGAGAAAGCTTCGGCTTTTTTTTCTCAACTTGAGAGAATTCTTCTTCAGGATCCGGACGTTTTTTCATGTCATGTAAGAGAGATGGCAACAAAGTGGAAGTTTTGTTTTTTGTTTGTAAAGACGCACGAGTGAAAAATGTGTTGCGAAGTTCGTTTTCCTTTTCTTCGCTTTTTTCACTTCCCAGATCCGGCTTGCCTTTCATTTCCCGCAGGAGAAAGGTCAATATGCTCGGTTTGTCTTTTTTCGTTTTTTTCGCCATTCCTATATACTGGAAGAACGAGATAAATTTTCAAGCGGATGGTTTAAAGGAGGAGAAGAGTGATGAAAGCCGCTCCAATCGCCCATTACGGCTTGATAGCAGGCAAGCGCAGCTATGGCGGCGGTTTCAGCGCGTATTATACGTGGGCCTAGGCGCACGGGCACGGCTTTTGGCAGCGAAAGCAAAAGCTCCATTTCTTCAACGGAATAACCGCCTTCAGGCCCGGTTATAATAGCGATTGAAGAAGACTTTTGGTCTTTTATTGACAACAAAGCTTCCACTATAGGCAAAGCCTTTCCGAATTCGGCACAGATTATTGGAATGCAACCGTTTTCCCATACTTTTTCTATATTTTTCAATGCGATAGGCTGGTGTATGTCTGGTATCGATAAGCGCTCCGATTGTTCCGCAGCCTCTATGGATATTGACCTAGAGTGTTTGATGTTGATTTCACGAATCTGAGTTCTTGATGTAAAACAAGGAGTTATATCAGTTACGCCGATTTCGGTCGATTTCATTACAAGAAAATCGAAATAAGCTCGTTTCAATACCGCTGGAAAAAGCTTTAACCTGGTTTCAGCAGCTTGTTCTTTGATCTTATGGAGAATTTTTGCCTTGAAAGCTCTCTTGCCGCTGGACAGCAGGCTGGCAAGCCATTCTCCATCTATCCCATTGAAAACACGTATATAATCCCCGTCACTAAGGCGCATGACGTTGCGCAAATAATGGCTTTGTTTTGGAAGGGATATAAATTCTCCCTCTCTCAAATCCACCTGAACATACAACCTTGGTTCCAGGACAGAATTCCGGCCGCAGGGCATGACCAGTATATCCTCAATGGGTTGGTGGGTATGATAAAGCCACATCTGGTTTAAGAAAGGTTTAATAATCGCTTGACTGCACTAAGCGCAATAACCTATGTATGCGCCTGCCTTTTGGGGGCCGGTAGTAGACCCGTGGCAATCGGCGCCGATCTTTTTTCGATTACCATCGGCCCGGTCTAAACACGGTTCCCGGATGTCGCAAAAGCAAAATAGCCATAGGCGATACAACGGCTGATCTAAATCAGCAAGATCGCCCGGCGTGGAAGTGAGTTTCCCGACGGAGATGCCGCAGACGCTCCGTAGGGGGTTTTGTGTTTTTGTAACGGAGTGAAGATGCCGACGATAAACCAATTGGTGCGTCTTTCGCGCAAGAGTAAAACGAAACGCGACAAGGTGCCTGCCCTGGAAGCTTGTCCGCAAAAGCGCGGAGTATGCACGCGCGTTTACACGACGACGCCGAAAAAGCCCAACTCTGCCTTACGCAAGGTTGCGCGTGTCCGCCTTACTAACGGCCACGAAGTCATCGCTTATATTCCAGGTGAAGGGCACAACCTGCAGGAACACTCGGTTGTAATGATCCGCGGGGGGCGCGTGAAGGACTTGCCCGGTGTGCGCTACCACATAATCCGCGGCACCCTTGATACGCAGGGAGTGAAAGACCGCAAACAGCGCCGGTCTTTGTACGGCGCAAAGCGGCCCAAGTAAGAGGACTGGCAAATGGCACGTCGTCGCAGAGCAGATAAAAGAGAAATCCTGCCGGATCCCAAATTCGGGGACGTTCTTATCACCAAGTTCATGAATGTCCTGATGCTGAAAGGAAAAAAATCCGTTGCCGAAAAAATAGTCTATGGCGCGCTGGAAAAAATACAGGCGAAAGCAAAAACTTCTCCACTTGAGGTTTTCAAACAAGCCTTGGACAAGGTGAGGCCGCATCTCGAAGTGCGCTCGCGCCGTGTAGGCGGGGCCACCTACCAGGTTCCGATGGAAGTGCGCCCGGAACGCGGGATTGCTTTGGCGATGCGCTGGATAATCATGGCCGCGCGCGATCGTTCGGAAAAAACAATGATGGACCGGTTGGCGGCCGAGATTCTGGCGGCCTCTAATGACAATGGCGCGGCCGTCAAAAAGCGCGAAGATACCCACAAGATGGCCGAAGCGAACAAAGCGTTTTCACATTATCGTTGGTAAGCAGAGTCTATTATGGCCCGCAGCACCCCTATAGAGCGTTATCGTAACATCGGTATCATGGCACACATTGATGCCGGCAAGACCACCACGACCGAACGCATTCTGTATTACACCGGCAAATCGTACAAAATCGGCGAAGTGCACGAAGGCACTGCCACCATGGACTGGATGGAGCAAGAGCAGGAGCGCGGCATAACTATCACTTCCGCTGCGACTACTACTTTCTGGCGCGATCATCGCATAAACATTATAGACACGCCGGGACATGTGGATTTCACGATAGAGGTGGAACGTTCCCTACGGGTGCTTGACGGCGCGGTGTGCGTGCTCGACTCCGTCGCTGGGGTCGAACCGCAGACGGAAACGGTGTGGCGCCAGGGAGACAAGTACAAAGTGCCACGCATGGTGTTCGCCAATAAAATGGATCGCATAGGTGCGAATTTCTACCGTTGTGTCGAAATGCTGAAAGACCGGCTCGGCGCTAACCCGCTGGTGTTGAATTTGCCAATAGGCTCGGAAAGCAATTTCAAAGGTGTTATAGATTTGCGCCGCATGAAGGCTGTTGTATGGGAAGACGAGTCGCTTGGGGCGAAATTCCATGACGAAGAAATTCCAGCGGATTTGAGGGAAAAAGCCGAGGAATATCGCAAACACTTGATAGAGACCGCCGTCGAGGTGGACGATGCGGCCATGGAAGCTTATTTGAACGGCAATGAGCCTTCGCTTGAGGTCCTTGACGCCTGCATACGCAAAGGCACGATTAACAGGAAATTCGTTCCCGTACTGTGCGGCTCCGCGTTCAAGAACAAGGGCGTACAACCGATGCTCGACGCCGTGGTCGATTATCTGCCGTCGCCGCTGGACATCGGCAACGTGCACGGATTCAGCATCGATAAGAAAGAGCCGCTTGAACGCGCACCCGATGATAAGGAACCAATGTCCGCTTTGGCTTTCAAGATTATGACGGATCCGTTTGTCGGTTCCCTGACGTTCACGCGAATTTATTCCGGCACGCTTCAGGCCGGCAGCTATGTTCTCAATTCCGTTTCCGGCAACAAGGAACGCATAGGGCGCATGCTGCTTATGCACGCGAACACGCGCGAGGAAATAAAGGAAGCCTTTGCCGGGGACATCGTCGCGCTGGCGGCTCTGAAAGAAACGAAGACCGGGGATACGCTGTGTGATCCGGGCAAGCCTATAGTTCTGGAACGCATGGAGTTCCCGGATCCGGTTATCGAAATGGCCATAGAGCCGAAAGCCAAGGCCGACCAGGACAAGATGACGAACGCCCTGCTCCGCCTTGCACAGGAAGATCCATCGTTTCGTCTTGCGACCAATCCGGAAACGGGACAGACCGTCATCAAGGGGATGGGTGAACTTCATCTTGACATAAAAATAGATATTTTGCGCCGCCCGCCTTACAACGTAGAAGTGGTGGTAGGAGACCCGCAAGTAGCGTATCGTGAAACCATCACGCGCAAATCAGTCGTCGATTACACGCATAAGAAGCAAACCGGCGGCGCAGGACAATTCGCGCGCGTCATTATCGAATTCGAACCGTTGCCGCCAGGATCAGGGTATCAGTTCGAAAGCAAGATAGTGGGTGGCGCAGTGCCCAAGGAATATATTCCTGGCGTGGAGAAAGGTCTTGAAAATTCGCTGGAAAACGGAGTCCTGGCCGGGTTCCCGACGACCGACTTCAAGGCAACCCTCATAGACGGCGCCTACCATGACGTGGACTCATCGGCTCTGGCGTTCGAAATCGCTGCGCGCGCCGCTTTCAAGGAAGGCATGCAGAAGGCTGGGCCGGTGCTGCTGGAACCTATAATGAAGGTGGAAGTGGTTACGCCGGAACAGCACATGGGCGACGTCATAGGCGATCTGAACAGCCGCCGCGGCCAGATTCAGGGCATGGGCCAGCGCGGCAACGCCAGCGTAGTAGAAGCCATGGTGCCGTTGGCCACTATGTTCGGTTATGTGAACCGTTTGCGTTCCATGACACAGGGCCGTGCGCTGTTCACGATGGAATTCGATCACTATGAACAGGTTCCCGCGAACATCGCGGCTGAAGTCAAGGCGAAATTGGCAGGGTAGGGAGTCGCAGTTAGTTTAGAGGTTGAAACCAGTCCTTCAACGAATGGAGAGAAACATGGCAAAGGCAAAATTTGAACGCACAAAGCCGCATTGCAACGTTGGCACCATCGGTCACGTGGACCATGGCAAGACGACTCTTACCGCGGCCATAACGAAAGTTTTGGCGAAAACGGGCGGCGCCACGTTTACGGCATACGACCAAATCGACAAGGCGCCGGAAGAGAAAGCGCGCGGCATCACCATTTCGACGGCGCATGTCGAATATGAGACCGCAAACCGCCATTATGCACACGTAGATTGCCCCGGCCACGCCGACTATGTGAAAAACATGATCACCGGCGCGGCCCAGATGGACGGCGCGATTCTGGTCGTATCGGCCGCCGACGGCCCGATGCCTCAGACCCGCGAGCATATTCTTCTTGCCCGCCAGGTGGGCGTGCCCGCCATCGTCGTATATATGAACAAGATGGACATGGCAGACCCCGAGCTGGCCGATCTCGTGGAAATGGAAATCCGCGATCTGCTGACCAAATATCAGTTCCCGGGCGACAAAACGCCAATCATTCGCGGCTCCGCTTTGGCGGCTTTGGAGGATGGCGATAAAACTCTGGGGGAAGAATCTATCCTCAAGCTCATGGAGGCCGTGGATTCATTTATTCCCCAGCCGACGCGCCCGCTGGATCAGCCTTTCCTTATGCCAATTGAAGATGTGTTCTCGATTTCCGGCCGCGGCACAGTTGTCACGGGGCGTGTCGAGCGCGGTGTAATCAAGGTGAACGACGAAGTGGAAATAGTCGGCCTTAAGGCTACGCAGAAAACGGTGGTCACCGGAGTCGAAATGTTCCGCAAACTTTTGGATCAGGGACAGGCCGGCGACAATATCGGCGCATTGTTGCGCGGCACGAAGCGCGAGGAAGTGGAGCGTGGCCAGGTTTTGGCCAAGCCGGGGACTATCACCCCACACACGCACTTTAAGGCGGAGTGCTATATTCTCACCAAGGACGAAGGCGGGCGGCACACACCGTTCTTCAGCAATTATCGTCCGCAATTCTATTTCCGCACTACCGACGTTACAGGCGAGGTTATTCTGCCGCAAGGTACGGAAATGGTCATGCCGGGCGACAACGTTTCAATAGAGGTAAAACTGATCGCGCCGATAGCCATGGAGGAAGGATTGCGCTTCGCCATTCGCGAGGGTGGTCGCACCGTGGGCGCCGGTGTGGTGTCGAAGATTATTGAGTAAACAGGGAGACAGATGGCCGATATTAAAAAGGCTTGAAGTCGGAAAGGAAGGAATACGGATGACGGATGGCAAGTAAAAGAAGACGAAACGCGAAAAACACAAATAGCGGATTTTTCCGGTTTTTCTTCTTCTATGTTATCCGTCTTCTGTTCACGGAGAGAACATGGATACACAAACGATACGTATACGCCTCAAGGCGTTTGACCATCGCATGCTCGATCAATCGGTCAGCGAGATTATAAGCACGGCCAAGCGCACAGGCGCGCGTGTGCGCGGACCTATACCGCTGCCCACCTGGCGGGAGGTGTTTACGGTCAATCGCGGTCCGCATGTGGACAAGAAGTCGCGTGAGCAGTTTGAAATACGCACGCATCGCCGGCTGTTGGACATTCTGGAGCCTACGCCGCAGACTATTGATGCTTTGTCAAAAATAGATCTTGCGGCTGGCGTCGATGTTGAGATCAGGGTGTAACCGTGGTTTGGCAGCTGTAGAGAATTAGGCAAAGAAAAGAAGTGCAGAGATGAAAGAAAACATTAAACGCACAGGTCTTTTGGCTACAAAGCTGGGAATGACACGGATCTTCGCCGAGGACGGCTCTCATGTGCCCGTTACTTTGCTCAAGCTTGATGGATGCCGGGTTGTTGGGGTGCGCACTAAAGAAAAGAACGGTTACACGGCGGTTCAGATAGGCGCTGGAAACACGAAGATTGGAAACGTCACCAAACCTCTGCGCGGACATTATGCTAAGCTTGGAATCGAGCCGAAAAAGAACGTCGTTGAATTCAGGGTCAGCGAGAACGCCTTGCTTGAAGTTGGAACAGAACTTTCTGCCTCGCATTTCGTACCCGGGCAGTTCGTGGATGTTACGGCGACCAGCATAGGTAAGGGATTCGCAGGCGCCATGAAGCGCCATAATTTCGGCGGTCTGCGCGCCTCTCATGGCGTGTCGATCTCACACCGCAGTCATGGCTCCACCGGCCAGCGCCAGGATCCGGGCAAGGTGTTCAAAGGCAAGAAAATGGCCGGACATATGGGCGACCGGCGTGTCACTACGCTCAACCTGAAGATAGTGGCCGTCGACACGGAACAAGACCTTATTCTGGTAAAGGGAGCAGTTCCGGGAGCGGACGGAGCTCTGGTGCGCGTACGTGACGCTGTCAAACGTGAGTTGCCGAAAGAGGCGCCTTTGCCCGCAGGGCTGAAGGATGCAGGGACAAAAACCGTGGCTGAGAAAGCGCCTGCGGAGTGATGGGTGAGAAAATGAAAGCGATGGTCAGAAATCTGGATAACGAAGAAGTGGGCTCGATAGAATTGCCGGACGATATATTCGCGCGCAAACCGCGCCGGGATATCCTTGCGCGGGCGGTAAACTGGCAGCTTGCAAAACGCCGCGCCGGCACGCATTCGACAAAGGGAATAAGCCAGATAAGCGGCACAACAAGAAAGCCGTGGGCGCAGAAAGGCACCGGCCGTGCGCGTCAGGGCAGCTTGCGTTCGCCGCAGTTCCGCAAGGGTGCCGTTATCTTTGGTCCGTTGCCGCGCAGTCATGAACACGACTTGCCGAAAAAAGTGCGGCGCCTGGCGCTGTGTATGGCTTTGTCGTCAAAACGGCAGGAAGGCAAGCTGATAATCCTGGACGAGGCGAAGTTCAAAGAGCACAAAACGAAGCCGCTTGCAGTAAAGCTGAGCAAAATGGGCCTTAAATCGGCTTTGTTTATAGACGGAGCGAATATTGATCCAAATTTCGCCAAGGCCGTGCGCAATATAAAGAATATCGATGTGTTGCCTGAGCAAGGCGCCAACGTTTATGACATTTTACGCCGCGATTTTTTAGTGCTTACCAAAAACGCAATTGAACAACTTCAGGAGAGATTGAAATGAAGAACAGAATATCTACGGCAAGCCATGATAAGCCGGAGTTTGCGAAATTTTTAGAACAGGCGCGAGACATGCTTGAGCGGAACAATGGCCGGCCTATCGAAATAGTCACGGATCTAGGCGAGGCCGTTTATTTGAACAATGAAGGACAAGTCGCCCGTTATTTGCATTTTTTGTGGAGGGAGCGCAGCAAGCTGGCGGGTAAGCATCTGAATTAGAGAGAAAATGAGATGAACGGAAAGAAACAAAAAGCCGAAACAAAATTGCTGCCACAGCATTATCAAGTGATTCTGTCGCCAGTGATTACTGAAAAAGCGACAAACAATTCCGGATTCAATCAGGTTACATTCCGGGTGGCGAAGAGGGCAACCAAACCGCAGATAAAAACGGCGGTTGAGAACCTGTTCAACGTCAAGGTGAATGCGGTCAACACACATAACCGCAAGGGCAAGACGAAAAGTTTCCGCGGGCGTCCTGGTCGGCGCAGCGATGTCAAGATCGCCATAGTAACATTGGCCGAAGGCAGCAATATAGATGTTACGACCGGAGTTTAGGGAACTTAAGGAACAGAAGCCATGGCACTAAAGCATTACAAACCAAAAACTCCAGGCTTACGGCAGGTTGTAAGAGTGGATCGTTCGGAGCTGTGGAAGGGCAAGCCGGTGAAGTCCCTCACAGAAGGGCTTCGCAAAACCGGAGGGCGCAACAATTACGGCCGTATCACTATGCGCCATATTGGGGGAGGCAGTTCACGCCGTTATCGTCTGATAGACTTCAAGCGCCGCAAATTCGATGTGCCTGCCGTCGTAGAAAGACTCGAATACGATCCTAACCGCACGGCGTTCATCGCTCTTATAACATATCAGGACGGCGAACAATCTTACATACTTGCGCCGCAGCGGCTGCAAAAGGGCGACACGGTGATCGCGGGCGAAAAAGTAGACGTGAAGCCAGGCAACGCGATGAAATTGCGCAATATTCCCGTTGGCACTGTGGTTCACAATGTGGAAATGCGTCCTGGCAAAGGTGGGCAGCTTGCGCGTTCCGCTGGCTCCTCGGCCCAACTGGTGGGTCGCGATGCCGGGTATGCTCAGCTTAAGCTGGCTTCGGGCGATGTTCGTATGGTGCCTCAGGATTGCATGGCCACAATCGGTGCCGTGTCCAACGCCGATCATGTAAACGTCAAGCTTGGTAAAGCCGGCCGCTCGCGCTGGATGGGCGTGCGTCCCACTGTGCGTGGAGTGGCCATGAACCCGGTAGATCATCCTCACGGCGGCGGAGAAGGTAAGACCTCCGGCGGCCGTCATCCTGTTTCACCATGGGGCAAAGGCGCCAAGGGCACGAAAACGCGCAATAACAAGCGCACGGATAAATACATTCTTCGCCGCGCCGAAAAGCGCCGCGACAGGCAGAAGTGATAAGGAGAAAAAGGAAACATGACTCGTTCAGTTTGGAAAGGTCCGTTCGTAGACGGTTATTTGCTCAAAAAAGCGGAAGCGGCGCGCAACTCGGGCCGTCACGATATTATAAAAACCTGGTCCCGCCGCTCGACTATTCTGCCGCAATTTGTCGGGCTCACTTTCGGCGTTTACAACGGTAACAAATTTCTGCCGGTCTCCGTAACCGAGAACATGATCGGCCACAAGTTCGGAGAGTTTGCTCCGACGCGGCAGTTCAAGGGTCATACGGCCGCTGACAAGAAAGCGGAAAAGGCGGCAGGGTCAAAAGGATAGGAGAAGGGTAAAGGAATAAAACCATGGGTAAGCCCAGTAAAGAAAGAAAATTGCCGGACGATGCGGCTATGGCTAGGGCTGCGGCTCTACGTACCAGCGCGCGCAAGCTCAATCTGGTGGCCGCCAGCATACGCGGCAAAAGCGCTGCCCAGGCGTTGACGCAGCTGGAATTCGAGAAGCGCAGGATAGCAAAGGACGTGCGCAAGGTGCTTATGTCGGCAATAGCCAATGCCGAGAACAATCACGGACTCGATGTGGACAGGCTTTACGTTTCCGAGGCGTGGGTAGGGCGCAGTATTGTTATGAAACGGTTCCGTGCCCGTGCTCGAGGCCGCAGCGCGGCGATAGAAAAGCCGTTCAGTAATCTGACTATAGTGGTGAAAGAGCGCGGCGATGATGAAAGCAAAAAAGGAACGGCGGAAAAGATAAAAACTGGCAAACAAGACAAAACAACAAAAAAAGGCGCGGCGCAAGCCGCGGCCGCGGAGGCGTAAATATGGGGCAGAAAGTCAATCCCACCGGCATGCGTTTGGGCATCAACAGGACATGGGACAGCCGTTGGTTCGCCGCCAAGGGCTATGGTGACATGCTGCACGAGGACATGAAAATCAGGAAGTTCCTCACCGATAAGCTTGGTCACCAAGCCGGGGTTTCAAAGATAGTGATAGAGCGTCCGTCAGGAAAGGCGCGCGTAACAATACATTCTGCGCGTCCCGGAGTCATAATCGGCAAAAAGGGAGCGGACATAGAAAATCTGCGCCGCAAGCTGACGAAAATGACCAGTGCGGAAGTCAGTTTGAACATAGTCGAAATTCGTAAACCGGAAATAGATGCAAAACTTGTTGCGGAGAACATAGCAAACCAGCTCGAGCGCCGCGTCGCGTTCCGCCGCGCCATGAAACGCGCGGTTCAGTCGGCTATGAGACTGGGCGCTCTCGGCATTCGCATAAACTGCGCCGGACGTTTGGGGGGCGCAGAAATCGCCCGCACGGAGTGGTACCGTGAGGGACGGGTGCCTTTGCACACTTTACGCGCCGACATTGATTACGGCACGGCTACGGCTTTCACTACCATGGGCACCTGTGGGGTGAAGGTATGGATCTTCAAGGGAGAAATACTGGACCATGATCCGATGGCGCAGGAAAAAAAGGCTCTTGAGGGTGCGCCGGTAAGATCGTGACGAAAAAAGAAAGAACAGGAATTTAGGCAATGCTGCAACCCAAAAAAACAAAATACCGTAAGGCCCACAAAGGCCGTATACACGGCAAGGCCAAGGGCGGATATCGCCTTAATTTCGGCGCCTACGGGCTTAAAGCGCTGCAACCGGAGCGCGTCACGGCGCGCCAGATAGAGGCGGCCCGCCGCGCCATCACGCGCGCGATCAAACGCCAGGGGAGACTATGGATTCTTATATTTCCCGATGTCCCGGTTTCCAAAAAGCCGACAGAAGTAAGAATGGGGTCCGGCAAGGGATCTCCTGAGTACTGGGTGTGCCGGGTACATCCGGGACGCATAATGTTCGAGCTGGACGGGGTCCCGTTCAATGTGGCCAAGGAGGCTTTCGCTCTGGCGGCGGCCAAACTCCCGATAAAGACGAAATTCATTCAGCGTGAAGTTGTGTAAAAAGGAACGGCTGATATGGCAAAGGATAAAGTAAAGATAGCCGATATAAGGTTGAAAACTGACAAAGAGCTTGAGACCAGGCTTATGGAACTGCGCAAGGAACAATTCAACCTGCGTTTTCAGAAGGCGACGGGGCAGCTTGCTAACACCGCGCGCATATCCGCGGTGCGCAAGGAAATATCGAGAATTATGACCGTGATGGGTGAACGTCAGCGTAAAGCTGCCGGAACTGCAGCGTGAAAAAGGACAAGGGGATAGAAGATGCCGCGTAGAGTGTTACAGGGGACGGTTATCAGCGACAAATGCGACAAGACGGTGACGGTGCTTGTTGAGCGCCGCGTCATGCATCCCATCTACAAGAAATTTATACGCCGGTCGAAGAAATACGCGGCGCATGACGAGAACAATGCATGCAAAACAGGCGATGTCGTATCGATAATCGAATCCCGCCCCATAAGCAGGCGCAAACGCTGGGTGGTGTTGAAAAACGGCACCGCGAAAACCGGTGGAAAAGGAAACAAGAGATAGAACAGGATTTGGTGTCATGATTCAAATGCAAAGCGTGCTCGAAGTGGCGGACAACAGCGGGGCCAAAAAGGTAGCCTGTATAAAGGTTCTTGGCGGCTCTAAACGCCGCACGGCCGGGATCGGCGACATAATCGTCGTTTCGATCAAAGAAGCGATACCGCGCGGCCGCGTGAAAAAAGGCGATGTGCACAAGGCCGTTATCGTTCGTCAGCGATTCCCTTTGAAGCGTGATGACGGCAGCGTGATGCGTTTCGACACCAACGCCGCCGTTCTTATAAACAAGGACAAGGAACCTATAGGTACGCGCATTTTCGGTCCCGTAACTCGCGAATTGCGCAATCTGGGGTTCATGAAAATCATCTCTTTGGCGGAAGAGGTGTTGTGATGGCGATCAAGATGAAAATAAGGAAAAACGACACCGTTATAGTTATCGCCGGCAAAGACAAGGGCAAAACCGGGATTGTTAAGGCTGTGTACCCAAAAGAACAGCGGGTTCTGGTTGTTGGCGTCAACCGGGTAATGCGCCACATTAAGCCGTCGCAACGCGATCCACAGGGTGGGCGCAAGCTGGCCGAGATGCCGATACATGTTTCGAACGTAGCGCATATCGATCCCAAGGACGAAAAACCAACACGTGTTGGGTTCAAAATAGTGAAGGACCGCAAAGTGCGTTTCTCCAAACGTTCCGGCGAATTGATCGATTGAAAGGTTGAAATGCGATGACCGCAAAAAGCGAGAAAACGGTTAAGCCGAGACTGGAAAAGCATTATTACGAGATAATATTGCCCGAATTGATGAAGAAATTCGGCTATAAGAACAAGATGCAGGTGCCGCGGCTGGAAAAAATAGTCATCAATATGGGCGTGGGCGAAGCTACGGGCGACAGCAACAAAACAAAACACGCGGCCGAGCAGCTCACGCTTATAGCGGGACAGAAGGCGGTGATAACCCGCGCGCGCAAGGCCATTTCCACTTTCAAATTGCGCGGCGGCATGGGGATAGGCTGCAAGGTGACGCTGCGCCGGGCGCGGATGTATGAATTTCTTGACCGGCTCATCAATATAGCCTTGCCCCGCGTGCGCGATTTCCGCGGGGTTTCGCCGAAAAGTTTCGACGGACACGGCAATTACGCTCTTGGCCTTAAAGAACAGATAGTTTTCCCGGAAATAGACTACGACAAAATCGACGAGATAAGGGGCATGGATATAGTGATTTGCACCACAGCAAAGACAGATGAAGAAGGGCGCGAACTGCTGCGGGCCTTCAACATGCCGTTTCAAAGACAGAGGGGGTAGGCAATGGCCAAGACTTCAATGATTGAAAAAAACAAGCGCCGTCGGCGTCTGGCAAAACAGAAGGAATCCACGCGCAAAACGCTCAAGGCCGTCATCATGAACAAGGAAATGCCTATGGAAGAAAGGTTCGCCGCCGTGATGAAGCTGGCCAAGATGCCGCGCAATTCCAGCAAGGTTCGTATTCGCAATCGCTGTGAATTGTCCGGACGTCCACGCGCTTTTTACCGCAAGTTCAAACTGTCTCGTATCGCGCTGCGCGAGCTGGCCTCTGCCGGGCAAATTCCCGGCGTGATAAAATCGAGCTGGTAAGGAGGAAAACGAATGTCCCTCAATGATCCTTTGGGCGATATGTTTACACGGATACGCAACGGCCAGATGGCCAAACTGGCGGTTATAGAGTGTCCGTCGTCCAAACATCGCAAGAATGTGCTGGACGTCATGATACGTGAAGGCTACATCCGCGGGTACACGGAGGTGCAAAAGGGCAAGGGCCGGATGATGTTGCACATCGAGCCTAAATACCATGATGGCGAAGGAGCGATACGCAGAATTGACCGCGTGTCGAAACCAGGACGCCGTGTTTACGCAGGCATCAAGGACTTCGGCCGCGTCTTCAACGGTCTCGGTATTTCGATTTTGTCGACGCCCCAAGGCGTGCTTTCCGACAACGAGGCGAGGGCCAAAAATGTCGGCGGCGAAATTCTGTGCCGCATATTTTAACGTTTTTGGGGTAGCGATATGTCTCGAGTAGGAAAACATCCGGTTGTTCTTCCCCAAGGCGTGACTGCAGAAGTTAAAGGCCACGACGTAGCTGTTAAAGGCAAATTGGGGCAGCTTGCCCTTGCTGTTCCGCCCGAGGTGGAAGTCAAGATCGCCGAGGGGAAAATAACCATAACTCCCGTTTCCGCCACCAAACGGGCGCGCATGATGTGGGGTACGGTCCGTAACAGCATCAGCAACATGGTTAAAGGGGTAACGGAAGGGTTCAAAAAAACTCTTGAAATAGAAGGAGTAGGGTTCCGCGCCGCGGTTCAGGGAAAAGATCTCGTCATGCAGCTTGGGTTCAGCCACGAGGTGCGTTATCCGATCCCGGATGGCATCGCCATAAAGGCGGAAAAACCAACTATAATTTCCATCAGTGGTTTTGATCGTCAAAAAGTAGGACAAGTGGCCGCGGAGATACGTTCCTTGAAAAAACCTGAACCATACAAGGGTAAGGGCATAAAATACGCGGGAGAACGAATCCGCCGCAAGGAAGGGAAAAAGAAATAACAAACCATTGGAGCAGTCTGTATGTTGAAGGCAAAAGAACTTTATAATCGCCGCAAAGCGCGGACGCGCTATCGGCTGAAACGCAAATCGACGGGCCGCGTCCGCTTGTCGGTTTTCCGTTCGGGCAGGAACATATACGCCCAGATCATAGATGATGCGAAAGGAAACACTCTCGCGGCGGCGTCCAGTCTTGATGCGGATTTGAAGAAAAAACTCAAGACCGGAGCCGATAAGAACGCAGCGGCTGAGGTGGGCAAACTTATAGCTGAAAGGGCAAAAAAGGTAGGGATAAAACAAGTTGTATTTGATCGCGGCGGGTTGGTTTATCATGGCAGGGTTAAAGCCCTGGCTGAGGCCGCGCGCGAATCCGGCCTTGAATTCTAAAGAGCGGGAAGGATAAGCGGAATGGCAAAAAAAAGTAAAAAAGCGGAAGATCGCGACGGCAAGGAAGAACGCGAAGGCGCAGAGCTTATAGAAAAACTGGTAAGCATAAACCGCGTTTCCAAGGTTGTTAAAGGCGGTAAACGTTTCGCCATGGCCGCGTTGGTCGTTGTCGGCGATGGCAAGGGCCGGGTCGGAGCCGGGTCCGGCAAGGCACGTGAGGTTCCGGAAGCGATAAAGAAAGCTACGGATGCCGCAAGGCGCAGAATGCGCCGCTTCCCTTTGCGCGAGGGGCGCACCTTGCATCACGACGTGAAAGGGAGTTACGGGGCGGGGAAGGTTGTTTTGCGTGCGGCGCCTCCGGGAACCGGTATCATTGCCGGCGGCCCCATGCGCGCTGTTTTCGAGGCCTTGGGCGTACAGGATGTGGTGGCTAAATCCGTCGGGACCTCCAACCCCCACAACATGATAAGGGCCACTTTCGCCGCCCTTTCGCAAATGTCCAGCCCGAGGCTGGTGGCTATGCGCCGCAGCAAAAAAGTTGGCGAGATACTTGGCCGCAAGCAAACTGAACATGCGGCTGAGACCAGAGAGGCATGACGGTTTCCGGGAGTGTTAAAATGAGTGCCAAGACAAATGGCAATCCTTCGGGCGGCAAGAAAACATTGACCGTGGTCCAAACCGGTAGCGTTATACACTGCAAACCGGGCATGGAGGAAACCCTGAAAGGTTTGGGTTTGGGGAAGCGTCATAGGAGAAAAACCCTGGAAGATACGCCAGCGGTCCGCGGTATGATACGCAAAGTAAGGCACTTGGTAATGGTTGAAGGCGAGCAAGACAAAAAAGGGACGAGAAAATGAAACTGAACGATTTGCGCGACAACAAAGGAGCGCGCAAGGCTCCCAAATGCGTTGGACGCGGCATTGGCTGCGGCAAAGGCAAGACGTCGGGCCGCGGCGTAAAAGGACAGAAATCGCGCACAGGGGTTTCCCTTCGCGGGTTTGAAGGCGGGCAGATGCCGTTGCATCGCCGTCTGCCCAAGCGGGGTTTCAGGCCTCTGTTCCCCAAGCGTTACGCTGAGGTCAATCTTGGGCGTTTGCAACAGGCTATAGATTCAGGCCGGATAGATGCGAACAAGCCTGTAGATGAAACTGTGTTGCTGGAAAAAGGTGTGGTCTCCGATATTTTTGACGGCGTGCGATTGTTGGGTAAGGGAGAGATAAAGGCTAAAGTGATGGTAACGGTTACAGGAGCTTCAGCCTCAGCGATGGCTGCGGTCGCGAAAGCTGGAGGCAAAGTAATCTTGAAAACAAAAAAGGAAGAGCCGGAAAAGGTCTAATTTTTATCCGGACATCCGGAAACCCTCAGCGTTCTTGATGTGCCGATATTCGTGGCTCCCTGTGCTGTCCTGGTAAAAAGGAAATTGTGCGGGTTTGTTCTACCTGTTAAGGTTTCAAAAAAGCACCGTAAACTCAGGGGTTTGAATCATGGTATCTCCTGCGGAAACCTTGGCTTCCAGTATAAACTTCTCCACCTTCAGCAAGGCCACGGAACTGAAAAGTCGTCTATGGTTCACGCTTTTGGCGCTTATAGTTTATCGCCTGGGCACCTATATACCTGTTCCGGGTATAGACCCGGTGGTTTTGGGAGAAATATTCGCGCGTCACAGGGGCGGCGTTTTGGGTATGTTTGATATGTTCGCTGGCGGCGCGCTGCAGCGCATGACCATATTCGCGCTCGGAGTCATGCCGTATATCACGGCATCGATCATAGTCCAGCTGCTCTCCGCCATACTGCCCGCATTCGAGGCGCTGAAAAAAGAAGGCTCCACCGGGCAGATGCGGCTTAACCAGTATTCGCGCTACCTTACGGTTCTGTTCGCCGTGGTCCAGTCTTATGCGCTGGCGGTCGGGCTTGAAAACATGACGGGGGGAGGGAGTTCCGCTGTCATAATTCCCGGATTTTTCTTCCGCTTCAGCACCATGATAACTCTGGCTGGGGGAACGGTTTTTCTAATGTGGCTTGGAGAGCAGATAACGGCACGCGGTATAGGCAACGGAACCTCCCTTATAATATACGCCGGCATTATCGCTAACCTCCCGCACGCTTTGGCACAGACTCTGGAGCTTGGCCGGACCGGAGCCATGTCCACCTGGTTTATGCTGTTCGTGCTTGTCCTGATAGTGGCGGTTCTGGCAGTTTGCGTGTTTTTCGAACGGGCGCAAAGGCGCATTCTTGTCAATTATCCGAAACGGCAGGTAGGTAACAAGATTTATGGAGGAGAGGCTTCTCATCTGCCGCTGAAACTGAACACTTCCGGGGTCATTCCGCCTATCTTCGCCAGCTCTTTGCTGTTGTTTCCGCTTACGCTGGCCAGTTTCAGTGACGTTCAGCAAAAAGGCGGTTGGCTGGCCGATCTTGTGGCCCAATTGGGACACGGCAAGCCGCTGTTCATGGTGCTTTATGCCGCTCTTATAATATTTTTCTCGTTCTTTTACACTGCCGTGGTTTTCAATCCGGTTGAGACCGCGGAAAATCTCAAGAAATACGGGGGATTTGTGCCCGGCATCCGTCCCGGTAAAAACACCGCCGATTATTTCGATTATGTGCTTACGCGGTTGACCGTTTTGGGATCGCTTTATTTGGTGGGAATTTGCCTTCTGCCGGAATTTTTGATGAGCCGCGGCGCGATACCTTTTTATCTTGGTGGCACGTCTTTGCTGATCGTGGTAAGCGTCACGATAGATACGATTGCCCGCATACAATCGCATTTGATAGCTCATCAGTATGAAGGTCTGATAAAAAAAGCCAAACTGCGCGGCAAATAATCGGGGGAGATATGAACATCATTCTTCTCGGACCGCCGGGAGCGGGCAAGGGAACCCAAGCGAGGCTATTGCAGGAAAAGCATGGAATGATTCAGCTTTCCACCGGCGACATGTTGCGCACGGCGGTAAAGAATGGCGAACCTTTGGGTTTGCAGGCCAAGAAGATAATGGATGCTGGAAATCTTGTGCCTGACGAGTTGATGATAGAGCTTATCAAACAAAGAATTTCCCAGCCCGATTGCACGAACGGATTTATTCTGGACGGATTTCCGCGCACTGTCCCCCAGGCGGAAGCTCTCGATTCCATGTTGAAAGATATGAACATGGAATTGAACGCCGTAGTGGAACTGACGGTCGAGGAAGCAAAACTGATAGAAAGAGTTTCCGGACGATTTACCTGTTCCAAATGTGGCGAGGGATATCACGATAAATTTAAAATGCCCCAAAAAACCGAAGTATGTGATTTTTGCGGAGGAATAGAATTTATCCGCCGCCCCGACGATAATGCCGAGACAATGAAAAACCGCCTTAAGGCTTACAGGGAACAAACAGCACCCATTTTGCCTTACTACAAAGAAAAGGGACTTCTAAAGCAAGTTGATGGCATGGCGGCTATGGGAGAGGTATTCAGATCAATAGAGAACGTACTTTTCCCCGGTCCGTGATTGAGAAGGGGATGGAGGTAGAAAACTTGTTTTAAAAACCTAAGTTTTTCTTTGGGTTAGTCTTTGTTTCCACGAGTGCGGGCGGTTTTTTCATTAGTCCAGGGCTTTAACCTTACAGCAAGCATTTTATGCCAAATAGATTAGTCGGCGCCTCTGTGTTTTACAAAGGGCTGATACTTTGCTTGTCTTGAAAGGGAGAAGCCAGAAGTGAGTCAGTTGTCTCAGCTCAAGGTATTGATAGCAGACGACCATTTTCTGGTTCGTCAGTTTGTGCGCAATACGTTGCAGGAATCCAAAATAAGCAACATTCAAACTGCGGCTGACGGCAACGAGGCTATAGACCTGATTCAGAAAGCGCGCGAAGCGAAACAGCCTTATGACATAGTATTTCTCGACTGGAATATGCCGACAGTATCCGGGCTGGAAGTTCTGAACTATTTCCGTTCCCGTTCTGAATATGCGGACACTGCGTTCGTTATGCTGACTGCGGAATCCGAGCAGCAAAACATAATGAAGGCGATCAAGGCAGGAGCCACATCCTACATAATAAAACCGGTTTCTCCCGCCGATCTCAGCAAAAAACTTTTCGAAATTCATGAATGGATAAAGCGCAAACGGCAGAAAAACGAACAGAAATTGCGGTTTTAGCTTTTTCCTCTGAGTGAAAAAGGGTGATGTATCATGGGAAAAACGGCGCAACATCTTGCCCTTGATGAACAATTATCCATGGAAATTACAAACGCCGTGTGCGGCGCCATGGAGCACACCTTCAACGTAAAGGTTAAGCCGGGGAAATTCGAAATTGGCGAAGGCATGGTTTCACTGGTGGGCGATGTTTCGGGCGTGATCGGGATGGTACAGGATAAACTTGAAGCAACCATGATACTGTGTCTGAAATTCGAAACAGTGCGCGACATTCTTCCGCGGGTTGTTGGGCAAACGGTTTCCGTTACGCACGAGATGACGCTCGATGCCGTGGGCGAACTGACGAACATGATTTTCGGGCAGATCAAAACGGAGCTGAACGGACGCGGCTATTCACTGAAACTTGGTATACCAAGCGTGATAATGGGGCGCGGGCATTTTGTCAGCCATTTTCACCGCGGCAAGCATATGATCGTGCCGTTTTATCTTGACGATCACATGTTTCAAGTCCATGTGGCGCTCCATCCTCTTGCAACTGACGGGCAAAGCTGAGGCAGGAACCTGATGACGCCGCCCGAAGAGATGCCGCCCGAGGAAAACATTCCCTCTTCATATTCCAACGTGAGCGAGGCTGTATTGACCGAAGCGGCGCATCATGCCGATGTGGTACACACCTCTCTCTTGGGCATGACGGCGATAGTCATGATGCTTCTTTTGGCTGTAGCTTTGCCGGTTTTGGGCTATGAGCCGGTAAGAAATGTCGCCGCGTTTGCCGTTATGGTTTTTGCCGCTGCTATCGGCATCGGCGGCATGTATCTTATAAATTACCGTGTTCATAAACACGTGACCAACCAAGCGCGTCTTACAGAAGTCCTGGTGAATAGCCTGGGGCAGGGGTTTCTGGTTTTTGACAGCAAGGGCCGCTGCGGCAATGTTTATTCCCAAGCCTGCCTCGATTTGCTTGAAACTGTCCCGGCGGGGAAAAATATCACAACGGTTTTGCGTATTCCTAACGAAAAGAAAAGGGAGCTTCAGGACTGGATAGACATCCTGTTTCAATCTGATCACGCCCTCAGTTTCGAAGATGCGGTGAAGTTTCTTCCCCAGTTTTTTCCTCATAGTCAGGGGCGCCGAGTAAGTCTTGTTTACCGTCCAATACGCCGCCGCAGCGGAGAAATTGATAAAGTGGTTGTGATAGCGACAGATCAAACCGAAGAATACTCCGCCCGGCAGGCGGCAAAGAGACAGCAAGCCTATGCGGAGATGATTTGCCGCATTTTCAAGGAACGCAACAAATACCACAACACTATCGCACAGATACGGGATTTCCTCGAAGCTGCCACTACACCGGCGCTTGGTTTGAAAGACAGTCACGGGTTGCTGCGGCAATTGCACACGCTTAAAGCCACGGTAAGTTACTTTAATCTATTCGATTTGAGCGAGGCTATACACGCTGTAGAAAACGATCTGCGCAGTCCTTTGGTAGACGATGATGCCAAATTTTTCCGGGCGTTACAGGCGGGCAGGCAAAAAATAGCCGATGTTTTTCTGAAGACTACGGACGAAATACGCGATTTGGTGGGTGGCGAACAGGAATGGAAGGGAAATATAAGGGAAATAGAAGAAAGCGAATTGTATGCGTTTGCACAGGAAATGATAAAGCAACGCGTTCCCATGCCGTTGGTTCAACACTATTTTTCAACTATAGCGGCGGTTCCTATAAGGGATTGCTTCCGTTCGTTCGAACGCGAACTGAAAGAGCTGGCGTCAGTGCTGGACAAACAAATAAAACCAATCCGTTTTCTGGGCGACAATCCGCGGGTTTTGACCCAGCCTATTCAGGATTTTCTTTATTCTCTCACCCATATAAGCCGCAACATCATGGATCACGGCATTGAAGCGGCAGTTACACGCATGGCCCGCAACAAGGATCCGGCCGGAGAGGTTGTTATAAAGACGGAAATAATATCCAAGAATGATGAGGAAAAGTGGCTGCATATAGTTATAAGCGATGACGGCAACGGCATAGATCCTTCGCGCATACGCGCCAAACTTTCTGCTTTGGATCCGGAAGGGGGCTGGCGATTCGAGGACGATCATGCCGTTATTCAGCGAATTTTTTCATGGGGCTTTTCGACCAACAGCGATGTCAGCAACATATCCGGGCGTGGAGTGGGGCTGGAAGCGGTTGAGAGAGAGGTCAAACTTTTGGGTGGTTCTATAAGCGTTTCATCCGAGCTTTATAAAGGGGCTGCTTTTGATATTTTGATTCCGTACAACATGGACGTGAACCAAATCATGTCGATTCCGGACGGAAAAAACGCAGCTTGATGCAGATAGGCAAAAACAGCTCACTATCTGTTTGAAAAAGACTATAGGGCTGTTAACAACACTGATTTTCCTCGAGAAAGCACTGGGCAATCCTTTAAAAAAAGAATCTTTTACGGAACCGTGCACTTTGAATGATATGCCGTTCCGGCCGGAGTTATGACAACCACGAATTTCTGCGAATTGCTGTCGGGGTCGTATTTGACTTCGTCGCTTGTGAACTTGGCCGCGGCCGCGGCAAGGCCTTCCTTGACCGCGCCGGTCTTGCCACCTGTGGGGGAAGTCCATATGCATCTTCCTCCGTCAGCGCCGGCGTTCATATAATACCATGGGTTAAAGCCTGCGGTGGGAACCGGCAATTGCGCGTTGCGCGCGCCGGTCCATATGTTTTGCTGTGACCCGCCAACGAGGGGATCTCCGGGACAGGTGAGGGCGGAAACCATGGTTCCATTATCCTGATCCGAACAAGGATACGGATCACCGGCGCAAGGAGCTTCGGAGTTGTTAACGCCGTTAGTTATATATTGCATATAGCATTCGTTGATTTTGGATCTTATAAGATTCGCCTGTGTGGTTATGTCCGATTTTATGCGATCGGCCGATTGGGCCACGCCGAAGCTGGTCATGCCGGCGGAGGCCACCACCGCCAACACGCCCAGAAGAGCGATCACAAAAAGTATGGGACCTATGGCTATTCCTGCAGTTGCGGAAAATTTGCTCATGGTTGCTTCCGGTCTTTCAAGGAAAGAGATGATCCCAGATCTGACACAAGGATGATAGGCCATTGTAAGAAATATTTCAAAAAGCGATTCGACAAAAAAGCCGTATTGCGCTATTCCAAGATAATTATTATGTCTTTTTTCCTTCTACAAACGGAGTCCAATGATGAAATTGTCATGCCGAGTCAGGGAAATACTGGATAATTACGAAGGCGAAACGCCCGGCACTAAAGCCAATCTGGCGCGTATGTTGATGGCTGGCAGATTGGGCGGGACCGGCAGGATGGTGATACTTCCGGTCGATCAAGGATTCGAGCACGGGCCGGTACGCAGTTTCGCCGTAAATCCGCAGGCTTACGACCCTCATTATCATTACCAGCTTGCCATAGATGCAGGGCTCAACGCATATGCCGCGCCTTTGGGTTCGCTTGCCGCTGGAGCGGATACCTTTGCGGGAGCCATCCCTACAATTCTGAAGATGAACAGCGCCAACAGTCTTTCGCGTGCCAAGGAAGCGGCCGATCAGGCTGTCACCGCCAGCGTTGATGACGCTTTGCGGCTTGGATGCGCCGCGGTCGGGTTCACTATATATCCTGCCTCTGACGCCGTTTACGGGCAATTCGAGGAAATCCGTGAAATTTCACGCGAAGCGAAGTCCAAAGGACTAGCAGTTGTCATATGGTCTTATCCGCGCGGCGGCGATTTATCGAAGGACGGAGAAACCGCCATAGATGTCGTAGCCTATGCCGCCCACATGGCTGCTCTGCTGGGGGCGAACATCATCAAGGTGAAGCTGCCGTCAGCGCATCTTGAAAACAAAGAGGCGAAAAAGGTTTATGAGGAAAAAAAGATACCGATAGCCACGCAAGTGGAGCGCGTGCAGCATATTATGCAGGCTACGTTCAACGGCAAGCGGCTTGTGGTGTTTTCAGGCGGCGCCGCCAAGGGGCAGGAAAGCGTGCTGGACGACGCGCGCGCCATTTACGCCGGCGGCGGCAATGGTTCGATTATAGGCCGCAATTGCTTCCAGCGTCCGCGGGACGCCGCCCTGAAACTGCTGGATGACATCATACGCATCTATCAGGGCAAGGCAGCGTAATGTTGTTTCCAGTCTTATTTTCTCCAAAGGGTTCATGACCGCCGTTCTGGTTTCTCATCCCGATTGTCTCGCCCACAGCAACGGGCCTGGGCATCCGGAAAGGCCGGAGCGGCTGTTCGGCATCTTTGGCGAGCTGGACAAACCGGAATACTCCGCCCTTGTGCGTCACGAAGCGCCTTTAGCATCTATTGAGCAGATCGCTCGCGTTCACGATCGTTCCTATATTGAAGACATTCTTACATCAGTTCCACAGAAAGGATTCACCGATATAGGTGGCGAAACGGCGCTGGCTCCGGGCTCAGGTTCCGCGGCGCTACGTGCGGCGGGGGCCTTGATCCATGCGGTTGATCTGGTCATGACGGGAAAATCCGAAAGAGTTTTCTGCGCCGTACGACCGCCCGGACATCATGCCGGGTGCTCAGCCGCCAGCGGGTTTTGCATATTCAACAATATAGCTATCGGCGCAGAGCACGCTTTCTCGGCTTATAACGTTAAACGCATAGCCATTCTCGACATAGACGTTCATCACGGCAACGGCACCCAGGAATGGGCGGAAAATAGGGCCGGAGTTCTTTTCTGTTCTTCCCACCAATGGCCATTATGGCCGGGATCTGGTTATACTGCCGAGCGCGGTCCGTTGGGCAACATAATAAACCTGCCGCTTGCGCCGGAAACCGGCGGCTCCAAATTCCGCGAAGCCATGGAAACGGTGGCCTTGCCGTCTTTCGAAAAATTCTCTCCCGACCTTATCATGATGTCGGCCGGGTTCGACGCTCATCGCGACGATCCTCTCGCCAGCATGAATCTGGACGAAGACGACTATTTCTGGATCACGGCTGAAATCTGCAAACTGGCTGACAAGCATTGCGAAGGACGAGTTGTCAGCACGCTCGAAGGCGGATACAACGTTCCGGCTTTGGCGGCCAGCGCCGGGGCGCACGTCAGGGCTCTGATGGCATGAAAGTCTGCCGGCCTGAGTGAAGGCCGTCATCCCGTATTGTAGAAATACCAACCAAGTCCTATTGTAAAAACATAGCATCCGTAGGCGGCATGTTCGATGCTCACCAGCTTCAAAGATTTGTGCCTAGCATAGCTTATACTGAACAACAAGCCGCCGATCCCCGAAAAAACGGGCGCGATCCAGTTATGAAACATTATATGAACGAAACCAAAACAGAAGGTACTTGCCAAAATCATGGCCGCGCTGTTTGAAAAAAGTGGCTTATAACGTTCGAAAAAGAAGGTTCTGTACACGAATTCCTGCGGCACAACCGAAAGCAACGGATACACAAACATAACCGCCGCCCACAACAAAGGTCTTTGCAGCGGAAAACCGAACAATCTGTCTGGGTCAAGCCACCAGGCGAAAGCCAACGGCAAAGGGGAGAGCAAAAAGAAACGCAGGATTGCATTCCACTTGTGCGGCCGTTCCCATCTCCGGCCGTTCCACGCATCGCGCCAGGAAAAACCCGGCATTCTCATCATATGAATCGCGGTATATGCTGCCACTACCCAAAGCGACAAAAATATTTGCCATCGCGAAACGTGAGCCACGTTTGCCAGTAAAGGAGCGGTAATAAACAAGCCGAGCAATTCCGATAAAAGAAAAAGCCGGGAAGACTGAATCGGCTCGTGCCATTTATCGCGCAAAATGTTCCTTCACTTTCCTGAAAAAACTCTCGCTGGCGGGATGGGTTTTGTTTTTTCCTGCTTCGGAAGCGAATTCCTCAAGCAGCTCTTTCTGCCTTTTTGACAGGTTGACGGGCGTTTCAACCATTAATTCCACATACATGTCACCACGCGCATGTCCGCGCAAGACCGGCATTCCCTTATGTTTTATCCTCACTTGATATCCAGGTTGCGTTCCGGCCGGCACCCTGATTTCGGTCATTTCGCCGTCGATGGAGGGAACCTCTATCTTGCCGCCGAGCGCGGCTAACGTCATTGGTATCGGCACGCGGCAATACAAGTTGGCGCTTTCACGCTGGAAGATACCGTGTGGAGTTACTGAAACGACAACGTAAAGATCTCCCGGCGGCCCGCCGCGCTGGCCGGCTTCGCCTTCACCGGCGAGCCGTATACGCGCGCCGTCCTCCACCCCCGCCGGCACCTTGACGGCCAAGGTGCGTTCCTTGCGTACGCGCCCAAGCCCGCGGCAGGTTTTACATGGATTTCTTATGACGCGTCCGGCACCCTGGCATGTGGGACACGTGCGTTCGATGGTGAAAAATCCCTGTTGGGCCCGCATGCGCCCGTGCCCTTCGCACATGGGACACGTTTCAGGGGATGAACCGGGCGCTGTGCCTTGTCCTTTGCAATCGGCGCATGTGGCCAGACTGAAAATCCTTATGGTCTTTTCTGCTCCGCTGAAAACCTCTTCAAGGGTCAGGGTAAGGTCATGGCGCAAATCGGCACCACGCTGGTTTTGTTGTTGCCGCGCGCCGCGCCGTCCGCCGCCCAGAATCTCCCCGAACATTTCCTCAAAGATATCTCCGAATCCAGCAGCGAAATCGAAGCCGCCGAAACCGGCTCCCATGCCGTTGTTTTCGAACGCCGCGTGTCCGAAGCGGTCGTAGGCCGCGCGGCGCTGTTCGTCACGCAGCACGTCATAGGCTTCGTTTATTTCCTTGAATTTGGCCTCGGCGTTTTTGTCATGCCCTCCGTGCCGGTCGGGATGATACTTCATCGCCAGTTTGCGATAGGCCCTTTTGATGTCCTCGGCCGAAGCGTTGCGCGGCACGCCGAGCAGCTCGTAATAATCTACCTTGGCCGCCATCAATCTTCCTCGCCGTTGACGGACAGCCCAAGCTCCGGCATCAGGTTCCTGAACGCAGGCCAGTGGGCGGTATTGATGCGGGAAATGTTGATTCTGGAAAGAGGCTCCCAGCCGACGGGGTCGCCTTCAGGATTGAGCCACTTATCACTTGTGGTCATGGAAGCGGTGAAATCAAACAGCAGGAAGGTTTGATCGTAAATCCAAAATTCATTCACATCATCCGCGAAAAATCCGCGCACGTGTTTGTATTCCCCAAGCGGTCCGTGTAACACCGACATGTCAAGGCCGGTTTCCTCGCGCCATTCACGTTCCATGGCCTGATCCGGCGTTTCACCTTCTTCGATTCCTCCTCCAGGAAGCTCCGGCACTCCGTTGGCGCGCACGGCCCACACCAGTAGAACGGCCTGCCCGGTTTGCGCCAGGGCGAAAATTCCGCGCCGCGGTTTTATTACCGAATTCTTTGAAGGAATTACCCTGTGGCCGTGGCGATTGTAGAAAGGGAAAGAAGAAAGGTCGTGAGGCTGGAAAGAAGTCATTTTTTCCCTTTCAATGATTAGGGGTCCGGGTCTCTCCTGGGGCCGGGAAGAGCAAAAGTCCGCCCGCCTTCACGGTCCTTTTCCGGCACTGCAGCCTGCAACCCGGAATCTACCCCCGTCTTACTTTTTCTCGTCCTTGACCTCGCTGAATTCGGCGTCCACAACACCGGGTTCCGTGGAAGCTTCGCCTCCCGTGGCGGCTCCCGGCGTCTCGCCCTGTGTCTTGTAAAGAGCTTCGCCAAGCTTCATCGACACTTGCAAGAGCGCGTCCGTTTTGCTGCGGATCGCCGCGGCTTCGCCCGAATCCAAAACGGCCTTGAGATCGGAAAGCGCCTGTTCTACGGCCAGCTTGTCGGACGAACTGATTTTATCACCGGCTTCCTTGAGGGTTTTTTCCGTATTGTGAATAAGGCTGTCGGCGTGATTGCGCGCATCGACCGCTTCACGGCGTTTTTTATCTTCGGCAGCATGCGCTTCGGCGTCCTTTATCATCTTCTGTATATCGGCTTCTGACAGGCCGCCGGACGCCTGTATGCGTATCTGCTGTTCCTTGCCAGTGGCTTTGTCTTTGGCGGTCACGCTGACGATGCCGTTGGCGTCTATATCGAACGTAACCTCTATTTGCGGGATTCCGCGCGGCGCCGGGGGTATTCCGACAAGATCGAACTGTCCCAGCAATTTGTTGTCAGCCGCCATTTCGCGTTCGCCCTGGAAGACACGGATGGTGACGGCGTTTTGGTTATCCTCGGCGGTGGAGAATACTTGGCTCTTTTTTGTAGGAATGGTCGTATTCCTGTCTATGAGACGCGTGAACACTCCACCCAGCGTCTCGATGCCGAGCGAAAGCGGCGTCACATCCAGAAGCAAGATGTCTTTAACATCTCCTTTGAGAACTCCACCCTGGATAGCCGCGCCTACGGCCACCACCTCGTCCGGGTTGACGCCGCGGTGCGGCTCGCGCCCGAAGAACTGCTTTACCGTTTCGATAATCCTGGGCATGCGCGTCATGCCGCCGACCAGTACAACCTCGTTTATATCGGATGGCTTTATCCCAGCGTCTTTCAGAGCGAGACGGCACGGCTCTATTGTTCTTTGCACCAAGTCTTCAACTAGCGATTCGAGCTTTGCCCGGGTGAGCTTGATGCTGAGATGCTTCGGTCCGCTTTGGTCGGCGGTGATGAACGGCAGGTTCACCTCGGTCTGCATGGACGAGGAAAGCTCTATCTTGGCTTTTTCCGCAGCCTCTTTAAGGCGCTGCAGGGCAAGCCTGTCCTGCCGTAAGTCTATCCCCTGTTCGCGTTTGAATTCATCGCACAGGAAATCTATTATGCGCGCGTCGAAATCTTCTCCTCCAAGGAAAGTATCGCCGTTGGTGGATTTGACTTCGAAAACACCGTCACCGATTTCGAGTATTGAGATGTCGAATGTACCACCGCCAAGATCGAAAACCGCTACGGTGCCGGACTTCTTCTTTTCCATCCCGTACGCCAGGGCCGCCGCGGTAGGCTCGTTTATAATACGCAGAACCTCAAGGCCGGCGATTTTGCCGGCGTCCTTGGTGGCTTGCCGCTGGCTGTCGTTGAAATAGGCGGGAACGGTTATGACAGCTTGCGTAACTTTCTCACCGAGATACGCCTCCGCAGTCTCTTTCATCTTCATCAGAATGAAGGCGGAAATCTCGCTCGGGCTGTAGGTTTTGCCGTTGGCTTCGACCCAGGCATCGCCGTTGTTGTTCCGCACTATTTTGTAAGGCACCAGCCCCATGTCCTTTTTCACCATAGGATCGTCGAAATTGCGTCCGATCAGCCTTTTTATGGCGAACAGCGTGTTGGTTGGATTGGTGACAGCCTGCCGTTTGGCACTTTGGCCGACAAGCCGCTCCCCGGCACTCGTGAAAGCGACGATGGATGGGGTGGTGTTGGATCCCTCGGCATTGGGAATTACCTTGGCCGTCGAACCTTCCATCACAGCGACGCAGGAATTGGTGGTTCCAAGATCTATTCCAACAACTTTTGACATTATCTTTTTTCCTTCTTTTTCAAAGAGTTAACCGAAAAGAGGGTTTCCCTGGTTCAGGATAAGATATAGGGTGGAAATCCTGTTATGCAATGGAAAGGTTTCAATTTTTTCATTCATTCCGCTGCCCTGCCTATCCTGGCTTTCAGACTGATGTATCGATTTTGGTTGCCTTGGGCCCTCCTTTGGCGACAGAAACCACCGCTTCGCGCAACAATCTGTCGTGAATCATGTATCCTTCCTGGATAACCTGAACTATCGTTCCAGCCGGTTTGCTCGGATCCTCCACTTCCATCATGACCTGATGGAAATGCGGGTCGAAGGGTTGCCCCAGCGAATTCATCTTCTTTATGCCGAATTTATCGAAACTGGCAAGCAATTGACGTTCTGTCGCTTCCACCCCCGTTATAAGCTGTTTCAGGGTTTCATCGCCTGCTGCGCTTTCTTTAGGTATGGCTTCCAGCGCGCGGCGGAAATTGTCTGCCACCACAAGCATTTCCTTGGCGAAATTGCTGACGGCGTATTTGCGCGTTTCTTCAAGCTCCTTGCTGAACCGCCGCCGCGTGTTTTCGGCCTCGGCCATGGCCCGCAGCATTTGATCCTTAAGGTGTTCCACCTCGGCCGCGAGCTCCTTCGCGGCCGTTCGCTCAGAATCTTCCGCGCCGTTTCCTTCTCCGGCCGGCCCCGGTTCTTCCGTCTTTTCCAGGTGTTCTGCAACCGGCTCTTGGCCGGGTTCCTTTTTCTCCGTTTTTTCGTGCTGTGGGTTGCCCATATCCGTCCTTGTCTTTTGGCTTGTTCAAATTAATTCCGATGCTACAAGATTTCCTGTCCGCCCGCTATATCGGCATAAAGTCATAAAAATCAAGCCCGCGAAAGCAAAATGACCAGTCCTTTCCGGCATCAGCAAATCAAAACCGCAGGGGTCGTAGTCGGTCTTGATCTTGTGGGCGACGCCCTGATAAAGCTGCCTTTCGCCCGCGCTCTAAAAGCGGCTTTTCCCGGGGTCGAAATTCACTGGATAACCAGCAAAGGACCTACGGCCTTCAACGGTCCTTTGCGGAATTTGACGCGCGGAATTGTCGATATCGTTCATGAAACGCCGGAATGGCTGATTTCCGGCGCTGCGCCAGGCTCTGGAGGCATCCATTTTGATCTGCTCATAGACACGCGCAACAACTGGCGCGAAGCCCGTATTCTCAAAAGGAAAGCTTATCATGAATTGTTTCTCGCCTCCGCGGCCAGATGGTTTTTCTCGGATTTGAGGCCGTCTTTTTTCAAGTCTCATCCGAAACATTTAGTGGACAGGCTTCTGCTTTTCGTCGAATTGGCGGCTGGCTATGTTCCCGCAACGACGGGGAAGCTGGTGGTTTCCGAACCATGGCTGGCGAAGGCGAGGAAAATATTGCCGGAAGGATCCGTCTATGTAGGGCTTGCTCCCGGCGCGGGCAATCCGGACAAGATCTGGCCTTTGGAGCGTTTCGTGGAACTTGCCAGGCTTCAAGCCGCAGAAGGGCGGACTCCGGTGTTCATTCTCGGCCCCCGGGAAGAAAACTGGTGTGAAGAACTCCGCATGGCCGTTCCCTCAGCCATTTTTCCCCTTCAGGGAAGCAAGATGTGGGAAACAAATGAAATCAAAGTGGAACAAACTCTGGCCATAGGCAGCATTCTGAAAATAGCTGTGGCGAACGACAGCGGTACGGGGCATATGCTCGCCGCGGCCGATTGTCCGCTCATAAGCCTTTTCGGTCCCACGTCTCCGGAAAAACTGGCTCCATACACACCCTATGGTTTCGTGATAGCTTCGACACGGTTCGGTACGAAAAATATTGCTTCCATACCTGTTGATGCGGTCAACAAAATGGTTAATTCGGTTCTCAAAAATCTAGGCGCAGGTTGAAAGTATTAAAAAATTTGACCATCAGTCAAAATTGGGTGATTTTGTTATTGCAACGATATTTTTTTAACAGGAGACTATATTATGGCCGGACCGTATTTGCTTAAACTCAACCGCAAAAGACCTTTTCTTTTTTCCACCGAAGATGTGAAAAAAAACTACGGCATCGTGCTTTCGTTGAACAGTTTTCCTATCGATAACATCCAGGCGATATTGAATGTTCTGTCTGGCAAAATTCCAGTTTGTGTTTTGTCAAAAGAGTTTTTGATGAAAAATTATGAGCAAATTTCCGATGCTGTTAATTCAGCGGTGCAAAACGAAAACATCCCCGGCTATAGAAGAAATGCTTTTTTAAAGATAATAAATGCAGTTCTTCGCGCTCCCGCTAGAGGAGCTACTATGATAAAAAGACCTCTTTCAGTTCAGCAGCCTAACCCCTGAAACGGCAACCAGTTCGCCGTAAGGCAACTTCTGCCTCTCCGGTGAGCAGTTTAGTTCTTCTCTACTCGCCATAGTTTACTATGCATGAAACAACAAACATTTGATTTTGCTGCTTTTTCTCTTGTGGCATAAAGCCTGCATGCAGACAAGCGGGGGCCTGGATATTAAGGGCTGCCGGTTTGGGAAATAAGGGGAAAAAGGACGGAAACATGCAGGGAGCGAGTTTGGTCCTTACCTCATATCAGGATTCGCTTTCGCGGGCCATGGACGTTGTCGCCAACAACGTGGCCAATATCAACACTACCGGCTTCAAACGGCATGACATAAAATTTGAATCTCTGGTGAACCGTCCAACCCCGGCGGAGAGAATAGTTTTCGGCGTTGACCGCGGAACATATCGTGATACCTCGCCCGGACCTCTTTACAATACGGGCAATCCGTTGGACATCGCCATACAGGGGCCGGGATATTTCCAGATAGAAACGCGCAACGGCGTGCGCTACACGCGCGGAGGGTCGTTTCAGCTCAACGCCGCGGGAGAAATAGTCACTGGAAATGGAGAAAAGCTTCTGGGAGACGGCGATCAGCCCATAACCGTTCCCGACGACGCGCAGGATCTCACGATTGGCGCTGACGGCATCATCACGGTGAAATCAGGAACAGGTATAAGTGTAACGCAAGTAGGCAAGCTCAAAACCGTTACTTTCGCCGACGATCAGGATCTGCAAAACGCTGGCAATGGACTTTACGCCACCACACAACGGCCGTTGCCGGATACGAAGAGCGTTTATGTCCAGGGCGTTCTGGAACAATCCAATGTTCAGGCGGTGAACGAAATAACGAAAATGATAGAGATAATGCGCACATATCAACAGGTTATCCGGATGCTTGACAACGAACATCAGCGCCAGTCCACGGCCATAGACAGGCTGGCGAAGACTACGGCATAGGAGGAAATGAGATCATGAGAGCGATGAGCATCGGCGCTACCGGCATGCTGGCGCAGCAGCTTAACGTCGAGGTCATTTCCAACAATATCGCCAACCTGTCCACCACCGGGTTCAAACGCTCACGCGCGGAATTTCAGGACATGCTCTATGAAAACCTGCGCCGCGTGGGTTCGCCCTCGACCGACACGGGAACGCTTTTGCCTTCAGGCCTACAGCTGGGGCTTGGCGTGAAGCCGGTCGCCACGTATCGCATCAATGCCCAGGGCAATCTTCTCATGACCAACAACCCCTATGACCTTGCCATAAACGGGCGGGGGTTCTTCCAGGTTCAGCAAGCGGACGGCACAACGGCATATACCCGCGCAGGCTCTTTTCAGCTTAATCAGGACGGTCAGCTCGTGACGGCGGACGGACTGCAGATAATTCCTTCCATAACCGTGCCGCAGAACGCCACTAGTGTCACTATAAACTCAAGCGGACAGGTGGTGGCTTCGATAGACGGACAAACCCAATTGCAAACACTCGGGCAATTGCAGCTTGCCACCTTCACCAACCCCACCGGCCTTGAATCCATAGGCAACAACCTGTTGCTGGAAACGGAAGCGTCCGGATCGCCGGTAGTGGGCAATCCACAGGCAGCGGGGTTCGGTTCCATAATACAGGGGTCGCTGGAGTCTTCGAACGTCGATATCGTATCGGAAATAACCAATCTGATAACGGCTCAGCGTGCCTATGAGATGAATTCGAAAGTCATCAAGACAGCCGATGATATGCTTACAGTGATAAGCCAGTTGAGGTGAGGACATGAAGCGTCTTTTCATTTTCCTTTTCGCAGCGCTTATCGCAGCCCATCCGTTACGAGCGGTTGCCGTTGATTTGGAAGCGATAGTCACCTTGCGTCCGGAAAGCGAGGTAAACAGTGATTCCATAAGACTTTCAGATGTTTTTTCAGGGGTGCCGGAGGAAATTGACCGCCAGATAGCCGCCGCGCCAGCGCCGGGGAAAAGCGTTTTCTACGACGCGAGGGTTCTGACTGGTCTTGCCGTGCGCTATAAACTGAACTGGCGGCCGCAAAGCTCTGCGGACCGTGCCGTGATAACCCGTGCCGCCGCATATATAACCCGGGAAATGATAGAGAAAGCAGCGCGGGAACAACTGGAAAAACAAAACGTAAAAGGCAAAATCGAAATACAATTCGACGGACGCAATCATTTCCTAGCTCTACCTGCCGACCGCGCCCCGGCATTCGAATTGCGTAAATTTGAATACGACCCGCAAAACAAAAGGTTCCGCGCAGAGCTTGTCGCGGAAACAAGCAAGGCGCCAATAATCATACCTTTGTCTGGTAAGATTTCAGTTAAGCGGGAAGTGCCGGTTCTTGTCCGCAGGCTTGAAGCAGGCACAACCATAAGCAAAGCCGATATAGGGAGGCTTGAAGTGGCGGAAGATCGCTTGGCCAATGGAGCAATAACGGACGAAGAACAACTGATAGGCCGCGAATTGCGCCAAAGCGTGCCGGAAAACCAGATCATTTACAGCCGCGATATAACAATGCCGAGGCTGGTGGCAAGGGGTGCTCTCGTCACAATGAAAATCCAGACGCCGAACATGACCATAACGGCGCAAGGAAAAGCGCTCCAGGATGGTGCTTTCGGCGAGGTAGTGCGGGTAGCCAACACGCAGAGCAACCGCGTTGTGGAGGGTACGGTGAGCGGCCCAGGGGTTATTCAAATTCACACGGTTCAGAAAATCGCTTCGGCTCGATAGTAAACGCCGCAGGGAAGGGATTCGTAAAATGGCTTTTCACTTTGTTGAAAAGAAAATAGGATCTTCGGGGGACAACGTCCTACTGGTTTTGTGCCTCGCTTTTCTCCTGCAAGCCTGCGCCGCGGCGGAACGCTTGAGCGAAGTGGGCTCATCCCCCAAACTCTCTTCGGTTCAGGACCCGAGCAATATCGCAGGCGTCATGCCGGTAAGCATGCCCATGCCGCCGCCGAATCTCAGCGAACGGCAACCGAATTCGCTCTGGCGGACAGGTTCCCGCGCGTTCTTTCGCGATCAGCGCGCCAGCAGAGTAGGGGATATACTGACCGTCGTTATCAGCCTTGACGAAAAGGCGCAGATGCAAAACCAAACCAAACGCTCGCGCCAGAATTCAGACAACGCAAATATGACCAATTTCCTGGGCGTCGACGGGCATCTTCATAACTGGTTTGGAAACAATATCGACCCTAAAAGCCTGATAAAGATGGGGAGCGATACCAGCAACGAAGGCAAGGGATCGATAGATCGCTCGGAGAAGATAAATCTGCGCATAGCGGCCACAATCACCCAGGTTTTGCCCAACGGCAATCTGGTTCTGGCCGGAAAACAGCAAATGGCCGTGAATTTCGATATGCGCGAGCTGAAAATTTCCGGGGTTATCCGCCCCGAGGATATAGCCTCGGATAATACAGTGAAATATGACCAGATAGCGGAAGCCCGGGTTTCCTATGGTGGCCGCGGCATAATTCATGATGTGCAACAGCCGCGTTACGGCAGCCAGGTGTTTGATATCGTAATGCCGTTCTGATTTACAGAAAAACGGAGCGGGTTGAGCCGTTGTTCATTATGCTTTGTCTGTTGCCTGCCGCAGAAGCATCGTTCATTATAAACGCATGGAAACACCGCGGCATAAAGTCCTGCTCGGCCTCGGCTCGAATATCGGCGACCGGGCGGCCAATCTGCGTTCAGCGCGCGACGAACTGTCCAGTTACATGGACATATCGGCAATATCACCGGTTTATGAAACAGAGCCGGCATACGTCACGGATCAGCTGGCTTTCTTCAACGCAGCCGTTGCGGGAGAAACGGCCCTTGATCCAAAGGCCCTGCTTTTTACAATAAAAGAAATAGAAAGGCGGATAGGGCGCACGCCTACGTACCGTTTTGGCCCGCGCGTGATCGACATCGATATATTATTTTTCGACGATATTGTTTTATCAACGCCTGAACTTTCCATTCCTCACCCGGCAATCGCCGAACGCTCTTTCGTTCTCAATCCTCTGAACGACATAGCGCCGGATTGGCGGCATCCCACGACGGGGTCTTCCGTGAGTTCCATGTTGGAGGCGCTGAACGATTTCAGCGGTTTTCGCCAGATAAACGAAGTTTTATAGACCGTGACCGGCTCTTTTGTCTCCTCCGGGCTTGGCTCTTTCCCCGCGATAATGGGAATCCTGAACGTTACGCCGGATTCATTTTCGGGCGACGGCCTTATGGTCGAAGATGATTATGTTGCTGCCTCAGTGCGTCTGGCAGAACAAATGATCGCTGACGGTGCCGGTATACTCGATATCGGCGGAGAAAGCTCCCGGCCGGGGAGCGTGCCGATAAATGCGGAAGAGGAAAAACAACGCGTTATTCCGGTTATCATGGCGATACGGAGGAAATTTCCAGATGTTCCTATAAGCATCGATACGGTGAAACCGGGGGTCGCTGCTGCCGCCTTGAAAACGGGCGCAAACATAATAAACGACATATCAGGAGAGAAACATGGTTCGGCTATGTATGAACTCGCGGCCAAAAGCGGTTGTCATCTGGTTGTCATGCACAACGGCAGCGAGGCGGCGGTTTTCGAAACAGACGAAAAACTGGGAAACATGTATGGTCCGGTAGAGTATGAAGATGTGATAGCCGAAGTGCTGAATTCTCTGAAGAGGCTCGCACAAAAAGCGCTGGACGCGGGTGTGCTGGAAAGCCGCATTTTGGTTGATCCCGGCCTCGGTTTCGGCAAAACGGTGGAACAGAACCTTAGGCTTGTAAACAATCTGAACAAACTGAAAGCCCTCGGTTTTCCGGTGCTTGTCGGACCTTCGCGCAAAAGCTTCATAGGACGCACGCTTCGTCTGCCGCCGGGCGAGCGGCTTGAAGGCACGGCCGCCGTGGCCGCCGCAAGCGTTTTGCGCGGAGCCGATATAATACGAGTTCACGATGTAAAAGAAATAGCCCGCGTTGTAAAAATGGCAGCGGCTATAAGAAATTCCGGATAGATACGATTAAAATCAAAGCGAGGGCAGCAACCCTTCCTTCTCAGCCGCTTTCTTTATATTATCCTGCAGTTTTTCGAAAGCGCGTACTTCGATTTGGCGCACGCGTTCCCTGCTGATTTTATGTTTCTTTGAAAGGTCTTCAAGGGTAACGGGAGGTTCATTCAGCCGCCTCGCCACTATAATTTCGCGCTCGCGCGGGTTTAATCCCATCATCGCCCGGCCAAGAAGTTTTTGACGCAACCGTAGTTCTTGCTGTGCGCCGAATTTGCTTTCCTGATTTTCACTGTCGTCGGTTATCCAGTCTTGCCATTCACTCTCGCCGTCTAGGCGTATAGGGGCATTGAGAGATTGGTCCCCCCCCGCCAAACGGCGGTTCATCGCTATAACCTCGGCTTCAGGAACATCCAGCCGGCCGGCTATGTCTGTAACCTCTTCCGGCGCTAAATCACCCTCTTCTATAGCCTTCATGTCGCGCTTCAAACGGCGCAAATTGAAGAAAAGCTTTTTCTGGGCCGCCGTTGTGCCGATTTTAACCAAAGACCATGAATGAAGGATATATTCCTGCATGGCGGCCTTTATCCACCACATTGCATAAGTGGACAAGCGGTATCCTTTGTCGGGGTCAAACCGCTTCACCGCTTGCATCATGCCGATGTTGCCCTCGGCGATAAGGTCGGACAACGGCAAGCCGTATCCGCGATAACCCATCGCTATTTTGGCCACAAGGCGCAAATGGCTGGTGACAAGCTTGTGCGCGGCTTCGATATCGCCATGCTCCCGCCATGCCTTGGCCAGCATATATTCTTCGTCGGCGCTCAAAACAGGGAATTTTCTTATTTCACGAAGGTACAGAGCAAGATTACCTTCACCCCTGAGAACCGGCAGTTTGTTCTGTTCCACATTCACAAAAGCAACCTAGCAGATTTTATCCACTTTATCCAAACGGCAATATTGTGGCAGGGATTCAGAACATATGGTAAAAACAAACACCTATAATCCGGATTTTTCCAGTATGGCCAGAAGGCTTTTCATATCCTCAGGCATCGGAGCCTTGAATTTCATTTTTTTCCCTGTGCGCGGATGAATAAATTTGATTTCCGCCGCGTGAAGTGCTTGCCGCGGAAAAGCATCAAGCATCCCTATTATGCTTTTTGTCTTGATACCGTCTTCCTTTGTTCTTTTTATCTTATGCCGCCTTCCATACAGCCGGTCTCCAACGATTGGATGTTTTATGTGAGACATATGCACTCGTATCTGGTGTGTCCTGCCAGTTTCCAGTTTGCATTCTACAAAGCTTGTTACGGTTCCGTAACTTTTTATCACGTTATATGTGGTCACGGCTTGTTTGCCGCCGTGTAACAAAATCGCCATTTTTTGCCTTTCCCTTGGATGACGACCTATATTTCCTTCTATTTTGCCTGAAATAATTTTGGGTGTTCCCCATATCAAAATTTTATATACCCGGCTGAGAGTCCGATCCCCGAATTGGCGCGACAAAGCTTGATGCGCCGCGTCATTTTTCGCTACCACAAGAAGGCCGCTGGTGTCTTTATCCAGGCGATGCACTATACCTGGTCTCGCCACTCCGCCTATGCCGCTCAGGCTGTTTCCGCAATGTGCCAAAAGAGCGTTCACAAGGGTTCCCTCGCTATTGCCTGCGGCCGGGTGCACAACCATACCGGGGGGCTTGTTGATCACAATGATATCACTGTCTTCGTAAACGATGGCGAGAGGTATAAACTGGGGCTTTGGAACGGCCGGTTCAGGATCAGGCAGGAGTATTGTGTAAATTTCGCCGGTTATGGTTTTATGATTAGGGTCTTTGATGATTCCTTTGCCGGCACAACTTACACAACCGGTTTTTATGAGTTTTTGTATCGTAGAGCGTGACAATGCCGGAAAACCGGAGCTTGTCTTATGCAATGTGCCTGCCAAGACTTTATCCAGCCTTGCCGCTTTTTGTTCTATGACAACGGAAATTTTCAGTTTCTTCATCTTGTTTTCCCAAAAAAATTAAGATAGTAAATCTTATCTTAGGCGATTCTCCTATCCAAGGAATTTGCCTAATTCCTTTCTGCCGGAGAGGTCTGATGCGTAAATCTGCTATGTCTTTTTTCGTTTTTTTGCTCGCGTTTTTTACGGTGGCTACCGTCGCACCATCTGCTGAAGCGGAAATTTTCGGCCGCGCCGATTGCAGCGCAACGTTTCCTTGTTCCACCTACGTCGGCTTAATGAGCGGCGATCCGAAAGTGGTCGCTCTTGTTTCTCAAGCCGATTCATGCGTGAAAAGGTATTTTGGCGCAAATGTCCAAGAGGAAAATTTCGTCAAAGAATTGGGACTTGATTCTAACAAGTGTCTGAAATCAAAGCCGGGAAAAAGGCCAGCCGCCCAAAACACGGCCCCGCTCACTCCTAAATGCTGCATTGTTCAACGCAACGAGGGGATATGCGTTCTTCATTGCGATCTAATTACCGGGGATTAAAACTCCCTAGGGTTAGGACTCATGAATTATAGCCAGAAAGCGACGATGGAAGCTATAAAGCTCTTTGTCGTAACGGTACTGAACCTTGCGGTTCTTTTTCGGCGGAATGACGACCTCCGCGCCGCGCTGCTTGATAAAGTCGCGTATTTCATCGCTGTCATAGCCGCGATCCGCGAGAAT
>Ga0272446_1000659_pt1 | contig 53161 bp, 42 predicted proteins | sample YNPCB0061_FD_194587 | JGI IMG/M metagenome (GOLD analysis project Ga0272446, IMG submission 194587) | Hot spring microbial mat communities from Yellowstone National Park, WY, United States - YNP-CB-006-1 | ecosystem: Environmental > Aquatic > Thermal springs > Hot (42-90C) > Sediment | place... | reverse complement strand
TACACTTGGGAGTTGAGCCATGGTAGTCCCTTGAACTGGTCGCAGGAGTGCTGGCAAGCGGCGTTGCCCGAACCGACGCCGCTGCAGCTCACGGGTCGGGTCGGTACGCGCGAGCGCCGACGCGCGGTGTAGTCAACCTGCACATCTGTGCTGTCCGCCCCTAAACCTGGCAGGGGAGGGGGTAGGGGGGTGGGGTATGCGGGGCCTGGGGGCGCAACGCGCAAAAACCCTACCCCTGAGAGGCCCCCACCCGGGGGCGCGTCGTGTTTCTCCCAGGGTTACGTCAACGTGGTCCGCCCGGCGACGGAAGCCGCGGGCTCGACCGGCCAGGCAGCTGGCCTTCGCACCAGGAGCCGCGGCGTGTACGCCCACGGCGCGGACGATCAACCGGACGTTGACGTGGCCCTGTGTTTCCCCCAGGGCTGATTGCCGCGCCCTGGTGGCTATGGTAAAATACTTTACGTGCTGTACTATCCTTGCCCGCCTCAACGCCCGAACCGGCACGAGGTAGTGGTGCAGGTGCAGCAGTGCCTGCCACGCGCTGGCGCGCGTTGTGCTGGCTGGTCATTGGACGACAGCAGGACAATGACCACGTGTCTCCGCCGCGTGTATCCGGCGGTCCCCTGCGGAGGTTTGTATGGAGAAGTCTACCTGGACGACCAGGGTAGGACTGGCGCAGATGCTCAAGGGCGGCGTGATCATGGACGTCGTCACCCCGGAGCAGGCTCGAATCGCCGAGGAGGCGGGCGCCGTGGCGGTGATGGCGCTTGAGCGCGTTCCCGCCGATATTCGCGCCCAGGGCGGCGTGGCGCGGATGAGCGATCCGGAGTTGATCCTGGCGATCAAGGAAGCGGTGACCATCCCGGTGATGGCCAAGGCGCGGATCGGTCACTTCGTCGAGGCTCAGGTGCTTGAGGCGCTCGGCATCGACTATATTGATGAGAGTGAAGTGCTCACCCCCGCCGACGAGGAGCACCACATCAACAAGCACAAGTTCAAGATCCCCTTTGTCTGTGGCTGCAAGAACCTGGGCGAGGGGCTGCGCCGCGTGGCCGAGGGCGCAGCGATGCTGCGCACCAAGGGCGAGGCCGGCACGGGCAATGTGGTCGAGGCGGTTCGCCACGCTCGCGCGGTGTATAGCGAGGTGCGCCGCCTGCAGAGCATGGACGAGGACGAGCTGTTTGTCTATGCCAAGAACATCCAGGCGCCCTACGACCTGGTGCGCGAGGTCGCCGAGGCGGGGCGGCTGCCCGTGGTCAACTTCGCCGCCGGTGGCATCGCCACACCGGCTGACGCGGCGCTGATGATGCAGCTGGGTGTTGACGGGGTGTTCGTCGGCTCCGGGATCTTCAAGAGCGGTGACCCGCTGAAGCGCGCGCGGGCCATCGTTGAGGCGACGACCCACTACCGCGATGCGGCGATCATCGCCGAGGTGAGCAAGAGCCTGGGCGAGCCCATGGTTGGCCTCACCATCGACCAGATCCCGGCCGAGCAGCGGATGGCGCAGCGAGGCTGGTAAGGATGGCGTCGATCGGCGTGCTCGCCCTGCAAGGCGATTTCCACGAGCACCTCGCGGTGTTGCGGCGCATCGGCGCCGCGCCCCACGAGGTGCGGCTGCCGCACCAGCTGGCCGCCGTCGACCGGCTGATCATTCCGGGTGGCGAGAGCACGACGATCGGGCGGCTGCTCAGCCGCTACCAGATGCTCGAACCGCTGCGCGCCCGGGCCGGCCACGACCTGGCGGTCTGGGGGACCTGTGCAGGGGCCATCCTGCTGGCCCGCGAGGTGCTCGATATGAAGGCCGGCGGGCAGCCGACAATCGGCGTGATGGATATCACCGTGCGGCGCAATGCCTATGGCAGTCAGCTCGAGAGCTTCGAGACGCCGCTCGCTATCCCCGCGCTCGGTCCGGAGCCGCTGGCCGGTGTGTTTATCCGCGCCCCGGAGATCGTGGCGGTGGGACGCCAGGTCGAGGTGCTCGCCCGCCTGCCGGGCGGAGCAGTGGTGGCGGCCCGCCAGGGGCGGCTGCTGGCCACGACCTTCCACCCGGAGTTGACCAACGACGATCGGCTGCATCGCTACTTCCTGGAGTTGTAAACGCCACCCGTTGTCGCCCGGGCAAGTGTGCTGCGGTATGTGGCCGCTGCTGTCCAACCCGGAGCACCGAACCGTATGATCCGCTCAGTCGCGCCGAGTGACCTCTGGTCACTGCGACGGAAGCCGCGCAACCAGGTGATCCTCTATACCGAGGGTCTGCTCGCCCAGGCGCACAGGCCAGCCTGGTTTGCGTTGCGCTGTCTGTTGCAGGGCAACGGCCGCGATATGTCGACGGTCGTGTACCAGGATCGGGGCAGCGTGGCGGTGATCCAGGCCCAGGGCCGCAGTGGTCGCCCCGAGCAGGATATCATCTACATGGCCTCGGCGGGCGTGCCCACCCCCTATCTGCCCAGCGACTACGAGATCTGGTACCGGCTGCTGGAGCGGCTGGTCTTCAACGCTGGCCACCACTACGTCCAGCGGCTCTACGCCGCAGCCCCGGGACAGCATAACGAGCTGCGCGAGATCTTCCGCCAGCTGGGCTTTCAGACCTACGCCCATGCCACGATCCTGCACCTCTCCGGCCCCGACTGGGACCAGGGCACCAGCCTGGCCCCCATGCGCGCGCAGGCGCGCCGCGACCACTGGGCAGTGCACAAACTCTATGGCGCGACAACCCCGCATCCCGTGCAGCAGGCGGAGGTGCGCAACGCCCGCCACTGGTCGCTGCCGCTGACCCAGGGCTGGATCGCCCCACGCCGCCTGGCCTGGGTGCTCGGCCCCGACGATGACCTGCTGGCCTACCTGCGCCTGGCCAGTGGTCCGGCCGGCCACGTCTTCAGTCTGCTGATCCGGCCCGACGCCCGCGAGGCTGCGGTCGACGTTCTGCGCTTCGGGCTGGCGCAGCTCAGCGATAGCCGGCCCGTCTTTCTCATCTTGCGCGAGTATCAGGGGGAGTTGCTTGCCCCTGCCCAGGATCTGGGCTTTCAGCCGATCGGCGACCAGGCCCTGCTGATCAAGCATACCGTCGTACCCGTGCGCCGTTCGCTGCTCGTGCCCGCGCTCGAGCCTGGTCTGGAGCCACGGGTGCTCGCACCCCGCATCTCCACGCCGAGGGAGGACCCACAACCCTATGTCAGACCAGCGTGATGTCACCACCGAAATCCAGTTGCTACTCTCCGCGCTGCCGCCCCATATTACCGAGGCGATCATGGGCGCCGGTGCCGAGCACGATGCGGTGGATCTCCTCGAAGTCGTTATGGACCTCGGTCGGTTGCCCGAGGCTCGCTACCTGGGACGGGAGCGGTTCCTCAGCGATCGCGAGGTGACACAGCAGGATATTGACTATGTGATCGCGCGGATCGGCGAGTTTGGCGAGGATAACCGCGCCGGCATCCCCCGCACGCTGCACCGCATCTCGGCGATCCGCAACCGCCGTGGCCAGGTGATCGGGCTCACCTGCCGCGTCGGGCGGGCCGTCTTTGGGACGGTGACGATCATCCGCGATCTCGTCGAGACCGGGCAGAGCATCCTGCTCCTGGGCAAGCCGGGCACGGGCAAGACGACGTTGCTGCGCGAGACGGCGCGCGTGCTCGCGGAGGAGTTGCGTAAACGGGTGGTGATCGTTGATACCTCGAATGAGATCGCAGGCGACGGTGACATCCCCCACCCCGGCATTGGGCGCGCGCGGCGCATGCAGGTGCCCCGCCCGGCTGAGCAGCACGCGGTGATGATCGAGGCGGTCGAGAACCATATGCCCGAGGTGATCGTCATCGATGAGATCGGCACCGAGCTGGAGGCCATGGCCGCCCGCACCATCGCCGAGCGGGGCGTGCAACTGGTCGGCACCGCCCACGGCAATACGCTCGACAACCTCATGGTTAACCCGACCCTGTCGGACCTGGTTGGCGGCATCCAGGCGGTGACCCTGGGCGACGAGGAGGCGCGGCGGCGCGGTACCCAGAAGACGGTGCTCGAGCGCAAGGCGCCCCCCACCTTTGATGTGCTGGTCGAGATCCAGAGCTGGGACCGGGTGATCGTCTACGATGATGTGGCTGCTGCGGTCGACGCCATCCTGCGCGGCGAGGACCCGCCCGCCGAGGAGCGCTGGCGCGATACGGACGGCGTGGTGCATCGCAAGGCGGTGCAACGTGAGGTCGGCGACGTGCCGGCGCTGGGCCGGCGCAGCCCGGGGCGCGATGCTGGCCGCCCTGGCGCGCGGGGCGGGCCGCGCGGCGGCATGGGCGAGATGATGGGCACCTCGGGGCCGCGCCTGCGCGAGCGCCCCGTGCCGGGCGGCGGCAATGGCGCAGGGGCGAGCGGGCAGCCGATGCAGCGCATCTTCCCTTTTGGGGTGAGCCGGAATCGCCTTGAGACGGCAATCGAACGGTTGCGCGTTCCGGCGGTCATTGTGCGCGATATGAAAGACGCCACGCTGGTGATGACGCTCAAGAACTATTACCGCCAGAGCGCGCAGCGGCTGCGCCAGGCCGAGGATCAGGGCGTGCCAGTCTATGTGCTGCGCAACAATACCATCACCCAGATGGAGCGCCAGCTGGCCCACGTCTTTAACCTGCACGACATCGAGCACGACGAGAGCTTCCCGCCGCCACGGCGCGCCGATGATAGCAGTGTGGTCGAGGAGGCGATGCTTGAAGTGGAGCAGGCGATCACCCAGTTGATGAATGGCGAACGCAGCGTCGTTGAACTCGCGCCACGCAGCAGCTATATTCGCAAGCTCCAGCACCAGATGGCCGATCGCTATAATTTGCGCTCGGAGAGCCGGGGCGAGGACACCAATCGCCGGGTGAAGATCTTTCGTTAGGTGCCTGTGCAAGTTTGTGCGCAAACGAGTATAATACGGCGAGAGTCGCGCTAGCTGTGAAATACGGTGATGGGTGTCTTCATAACGTTTGAGGGTCCGGAAGGAAGCGGCAAGAGTACGCAGGCGCGGCTGCTCTATGAGCGGCTGCAGGCTGAGGGGTACCCGGTCATTCTCACACGTGAGCCCGGTGGCACCCGGATCGGCGAGCTGATCCGCCGCATCCTGGTTGATCTGCGCCATACCGAGATGGCGCCAACCACGGAGACGCTGCTCTTCTCCGCGGCGCGGGCCCAACTGGTCAGCGAGTTGATCCGTCCCTACTTGAATACAGGCGGGATCGTGCTCTGCGACCGCTATGCCGACTCTACCTTCGCCTACCAGGGCTATGGCCTGGGGCGCGATCTCGACGAGCTGTATGCCATCACCGCAGTGGCAACCGGTGGACTGATGCCCAATCTGACGTTCTATCTCGATCTCGATGTCGAGGTGGGCCTCGCGCGGAAGCGCGCCCAACGCGAGCGGGCCGAGGCCCCCGGCGCCTCGGCGGCCCATCCCGAGTGGAACCGGCTCGATGCGCGTGACCTGGCCTACCATCAGCGGGTCGCCGCGGGCTTCGCAGCGTTGATCCGGCGCGAACCGGAGCGCTGGCGCCGGCTCTCGGCCCTGCAGCCGATCGAGGAGCTTGCCGAGCAGATCTACCGCGAGGTCGTGCCGCTGATCACGCCAGTTGCGCGGTTGGGTTCGCCCGTATGAAGCTGGTGCTGGCTATCGTCCAGCCGCAGGATGCGGCAATGCTGGTCGACGCCTTGATGGAACAGGGCTACCGCGTGACGCGTCTGAGTAGCCAGGGCGGCTTTTTGCGCGAGGGCAATGTGACGCTGATGCTCAGCGTCGAGGATGCCCAGGTGAACCAGGTGATCAAGGTGGTGCGCGAACATTGCTCGACGCGCACCCGCTATGTCTCGCCAATGCCGCCGATCGCCGAGTCCGGCGAGTTCTATCCCCCCGCCCCACTTGAAGTGCAGGTGGGTGGGGCGACCGTATTTGTGGTGAAGGCGGAGACGCGCAAACTCTAAACCGTTGCTCGCGCGTTGCCGGGTGCGCGCTTGCCCCCGGCCCGCCGGGCCGCTGACGGATGATGAACCCATGGAAGCACTCCAGGACTTGCTGGCCAACCTTGTCCCCATCCTCCAGGTGCTCGCTATCCTGGTGGGCGCCTACCTGGTGCTGCTGTGGGCCGCATCGGTGCTCTGGGCCTACCGCGATATTCGGCGGCGCAGCGATGACGTTTCGGTGCAGGTGTTGGCGGTGAGCCTGGTGCTGCTGCTGCCCTTCGCGGGGCTGCCGCTGCACCTGATCCTGCGCCCGCCGCAGACCCTCGCCGAGAAGTATGAGCGCGAGCTGGAGCAGGAGTACCTGCGGCGCGACATCGAGGAGAAGTACGTCTGCCCCGAGTGCCAGCGCCCGGTAGAGCCCGATTTCATCCTCTGCCCCCACTGCCAGACTGCACTGCGACGGCGGTGCACCAGCTGTGAGCGGGTGGTGGATCTGACCTGGAGCGTCTGTCCCTATTGTGGCGCCGATGGCGCCCACGCCGCGCGCCAGGCGCCGACCGTGGTGGCTGCCAGTTACCCTGCGCTGCAGCGCGCCGATGACGCGATGACACGCTGACGCGAGGAGCGGGCCATGCCGGCAATTACCGATGTCGCCGGGGTGCTGGTGGGCCACGCCGCTGACGCTACGGCGCTCACCGGTGTGACGGTGGTGCTCACCCCCGCGGGGGCGGTGGGCGGCGTCGATGTGCGCGGTGGCGCGCCCGGCACCCGCGAGACCGACCTGCTGGCCCCCGAGAATATGGTCCAGGAGGTCCATGCCATTGCGCTCTGTGGCGGGAGTGCGATGGGGCTGGCGGCGGCCAGTGGGGTCGTCGACTGGTTGCGCGAGCAGGGGCGTGGCTTCGATGTGGGCGTCACCCGGGTGCCGATTGTGCCGGCGGCGGTGATCTTCGATCTGCTGATCGGCAGCCCCGATCGTTTCCCCGATCCGGCGATGGGCTACGCGGCCTGCGCGGCGGCGACCACGGCGGTCGCCGAGGGCTGTGTCGGCGCTGGCATCGGCGCGACGGTGGGCAAGGCGCTCGGGCCGGGCGCGGCGATGAAGGCCGGGGTTGGCACCTGGAGCGAAACACTCGCCGATGGTACGGTGGTGGGCGCGCTGGTGGTGGTCAATGCCTTTGGCGATGTGTGGCGCGCACCGGGTACCCTGATCGCCGGGGCGCGCCGCCCCGACGGGCGCCTGGCCGATACGCTGGCGCTGTTGCGTGATCCGGGGTTGCAGGCGGCCTTTGGGGCGCAGCGTGGCGCGGGCGCCAATACAACGATTGCCGTCGTCGCCACCGATGCGCGCCTGAGCAAGGCCGAGGCGACCAGGCTGGCCCAGATGGCGCACGATGGCCTGGCCCGCAGTATCCGCCCCGTCCATACCCCGTTCGATGGCGATACGGTCTTCAGCCTGGCCACCGGCATGCGCCCTGCGCCGCACCTGGTCGTGCTCGGCAGCATCGCCGCCGAGGTGCTGGCCCACGCCGTTGAGCGGGCCGTGCTCACCGCCACTGCGCTGGGCGGGCTGCCCGCCGCGCAGGACCTGGCGCCGCACGGCTGAGCGATTACATCCCGCCTCAGGTGAAGAGCACCTCGATGTCGTCGCGGGTGAGATTCTTGAAGACCCCGCCCTCGGTCGAGATGAGTTGCTCAACCAGCGCCCGCTTGCGCTCCTGGAGCCCCAGGATCTTCTCCTCGACCGTCCCCTGCGTGATCAGTTTGTAGACGAAGACCGGCCGGGTCTGCCCGATGCGGTGGGTGCGGTCAGTGGCCTGCATCTCGACCGCAGGGTTCCACCACGGATCGACGTGGATGACATAATCGGCGGCGGTGAGGTTAAGGCCCACGCCACCGGCCTTCAGGCTGATCAGGAAGAACGGCAGGTCGGGATCGCTCTGGAAGCGCTGGACCGGGCCTTCACGGTCGCGGGTGGAGCCATCGAGATAGGCATAGGGGATCTTGCGCGCGTCCAGCGCCTCGCGGATCAAGCTCAGCATCTGCACAAACTGGGAGAAGACGAGGGCCTTGTGGCCCTCGGCGCGCAGGGTCTCCAGGGTCTCCAGCAGCAGTTCGAACTTGGCCGAGGAGCCGCGAAACTTTGCGTCGAACAGACGCGGGTGATTGGAGATCTGGCGCAGGCGCAACAAGCCCTCGAGGATCTTCATCCGCGCATCATCGATGCCCTGCTCGTCGATCATACCCAGCAGCATCGCCCGGTAGTAGTCGCGGGTCCTGGCGTAGAGTTTGCGCTGGGCCGGCTCCATCTCGACGATCAGCAACTCCTCGGTGCGGGGCGGGAGGTCGGTGGCCACCTGGTCCTTGGTGCGGCGCAAGATGAAGGGGTAGACCAGCTTACGCAGAAACTGGGCGGTGTCGGCGTCTTGTTTGCGTTCGATCGGGCCGGCGAACTCCTCGCGGAAGTAGTCGAGGTTGCCCAGCAGGCCAGGATTGAGGAAGGCGAACTGGGACCAGAGCTCAAGTGCGTTGTTCTCGACCGGGGTCCCGGTGAGCGTAAAGCGGTGTGCAGGGTTGAGCATCCGCGCGGCCCGCGAGGTCTCGGCGAAGGGGTTCTTGATCGCCTGCGACTCGTCGAGGATGACACAGTGGAAGTTGGCGCTGCGCAGCAGCTGGATATCGCGCAGCATGATGCCGTAGGTCGTGAGGACGACGTCATACTGGTCAAAAGCGGCGGCCTCTTTGATCCGTCCCTGGTCGGCGTGGACGTAGAGGCGCAGCCCGGGGGCGAAGCGCTCGGCCTCGCGCTGCCAGTTGAAGAGCAGCGAGCGGGGCATCACCACCAGGGTCGGAGCGGGGCGGGGCTCCTGCTCATAGATCGACTGGAGGAAGGCGAGGGCGACGATCGTCTTGCCCAGGCCCATATCGTCGGCGAGGCAGCCACCGAAGCCGTACTGGCGCAGGAAGTGCAGCCAGTCGTAGCCAGCCTTCTGGTAGTCGCGCAGTTCGCCGACGAAGCCACGGGGGAGCGGCTGGTGCTCGATGTGCTCGAAGGCGCGCAGGCGGTCGCGGCGTTCGATGAAGGCGGCGTCGGTCGCAACACCGTCGGCCTCGGCGAGCGCCTGGTCGAGCAGGGCGAGATGGTGGCTTGAGAGCCGCATGCCCTCCTCGTGCTCCTCGGCGAAGGCGAAGAGGTGGCGGTAGCGCGCGATCCAGTCCTCGGGGATGGTGCCCAGTGAACCATCGGCAAGTTTGACGTACCGCTCGCGGCGACGGAGGGCGCGGCGCAGGTCTTTGAGCGGCAGGACCTGGTCACCGAACTGTACGACCGCCTCGACATCGAACCAGTCGATGCCGGAGCTGACGTTGAAGCTGATGGTGGGGCGGTTGCGGTTGATGCGCGCGACCGTCAGCGCCTCTTCACCGAAGACGGTGAAGCCGGCGCTGGCAAGGCGCGGCACCTCGCGGAGCAGAAAATCGACCGGGGCGAGGCTCTTGCGCAGCAGCAGACTATTGGACGTCGGGCCGCGCTTGAGGCCGAAGCCGCCGGTGAGTTGTTGCCAGGCCGCCTGCTCGGCCTCGGGGTCGCGCTTGATGCGCACCAGGCTGGTCGAGCCGCTGCGGCGGCGCACGCTGCTCGGGGGCAGGCTCTTCTCATAGGGCACTTCGTCGTCGCCATAGGCGAAGCGCAGCTCGACGGTCAGTTCCCCCTCGTGTTCGCTGAGGTAGACGCGGGGCTGGGGCTGGCCGTTGGCCTCTTCCCAGGCGATGGCGTCGCCGCGGACGGGGAGTCGCTCGGTCAGCGGCAGCAGGTAGCGCTCGACGAAATCGGCCTCGTCGTCAACCGGGATGCGCAGTTGCGGGTAGGTGGCGAGGATATCGGGGCTGACGGTCGAGTCGGCCAGGCGGATCACCTGGTCATCCACCAGCATCCAGAGTGGTTCGCGGGTGAGGATGCGCGCGTGGCCGGGCCGCACCTGCACATGACGACCCTCGACGATGATGCGGAAGTGGGCGTTGAGCCCGCTGTTATCGCGGGCCAGATCGATCTCGACGCTGGCCGGCTCGGCGTTGACATAGAGCCGCCCGCCGCCGACCGGATTGACGTCATCACCCAGATAGACCAGGCAGCCGGGGAGCATGGCCAGCATGATGCCGAGCGTCTTGGCACCGCCGTGCCAGTAGCCGTAACTGCTCCCGGAGCCAATGGCCACATTGGCGGCGGCGATGACTTCAGCCGGGAGGGTGGCGTAGCTCTCGGGGCTCAACTGGCTTCGCAGCATCTTCAGCTGGCTGTGGAGCCGGCCACGCTCGATCGCCGAGGCGATCAACTCCGGGTCGCCGCTGTGCCCGCCGGGCAGAAAGCGGCCCGCGAGGCTGTAGGGGATCACCAGCCAGGCTGAGCCCCGCTGCTGCAGGCTGAAGATGATCGCGCCAGTACCGGTGGTAGGGCTGCGGCGGGGCTGGGCCTGCAGCGCACGATCTAGTACCGCCTGCCAGACACGCGGCGGGTTGGCTGTCAGGTAGTCGCGCAGAGCGAGCAGCGCGGCGACCTTGTGTTTGCACTGGCCCCAGCCGTAACTGCGGGTGCAGGTACAGCTGAGGTTGAGGTAGTTGCCCGAGAGCGAGATTCGCACCAGTGCTGGCGGTCCGGTCTTGTCGTCAACACTGATGCTTGCGCCGGTGGGTGATGTACTGGTGACGGTCGCCTGGCCGCGCCGGTACAGTTCGCGGCCCTCACGCTCCATCTGTTGTGGTACCCCGAGCAGCAGTTGATCGACCGGCAGGCTCTCAGCGGTCAATAAGAATAGCATGGCGGCCTTGATCTGGACATATGGCCAGCGTCCTTATAGTGTACTCAGAGTGGCCGATCTGGTCAACTCTCGACAATCTGCGCCATATCGAGTACAATCGCGCCGGCCATGAAACGTGTATTTGCTCTGCTGCCACTGCTCGTTGCGCTCATCCTCGCTGCCTGCCAGATCGAGGGTGGCGTCCCCCGCACGACACCCACCGCCCTCGCGCCCGCCACCGCAGCCGTGGTGGCAACCAGCGAACCAGCGGCAACCAGCCCTCCCGCAGCGACGGTGGCGGGCACCACCGCGCCGCCTGCCGCCGGGAGCGTGCGGATTGGCATGCTCGCCGACCCTGGTGACCTGCTGCCCTACCACGACGACCCCGCCGATGAGCGGATCAGCGCCCCGATCACCCAGCTGCTCTTCCCCGCGCCCCTGCTGACCCTCAGCTACGGCTATACCACCACTGGCGTGCTGGAACGGGTGCCCAGCCTTGAGAATGGCGATGTGACCGTCAGTACGGTCGATGTCTACCTCGACGGGGCCGGGGCGATCACGACCACGGCGACGGCGGTCATCACCCAGGTGCAGCAGATCAGCGTGGTCTTTCGCTGGAACCCGGAGTTGCGCTGGGCGGACGGCACCCCGCTGACCGCCGATGACTCGGTCTTCGCCTATGAACTGGCCCGCCGCACAAACCTGGGCCAGGAGGCGGCGAGCAAGCTGGCCCTGCTCGAACGCTATGAACAGGTCGATGCCCATACCACCCGGGCGGTGTTGAAGCCGGACTATACCGATCCCGCTTACCCCACGGTGTACTGGACGCCCCTGCCCCGCCACCTGCTCGCAGCGCGCGACCCGGCAACGCTGCGCAGCGGGGAGTTTGCGCTCACCCCGCTGGGCTACGGACCCTACACGGTGGAGCGGCGCGACCAGGGCAGCCTGCGGCTCGTGCGGAATCCGTACTACGCCGGCTCGCCAGGGGCGATCGAGAGCGTGAGCTTTATCTTCCGCGACAATCTCGAGCTGCTGCGCACCTCGGTGGCGGGCGGCAGCCTCGATCTGGCGCTGCTTGAACAGCCCCCGCCCGAGGCGCTGGCCGCGATCCGTGCCGATGCCGAGGCGGGCAGCCTGCAGGTCAGCGCCGTCTCCAGCCCGGTCTGGGAACATCTCACCTTCAATCTCGATGTTCCGGTGCTGCAGGATCTGCGCGTGCGCCGCGCCGTTGCCCACGCGCTCAACCGCGAGGCCATGGCGGCGGAGTTGCTCGGCGGCTATGGCGCCGTGCTCGATAGCTGGATCGTGCCGGGCCAGTGGGCCGCAGCGCCGCCGGACCAGATCACGCGCTACCCCTACAATCCTGATGAGGCGCGCCGCCTGCTCGACGAGGCCGGTATCGTCGACACCAACGGCGATAGGCTGCGCGAGACCGGCGGCGCGCCGCTCACCCTCAGCCTGGTGACGACCCAGGGCTCGCCGTTGCGCCTCGCCACTGCGCAGCGGATCGCCGCCGACCTGGCCGCCGTCGGCCTGGGCATGTCGCTGCAGGAGGTGCCTACCACCGGCCTCTATAGCCCGGATGGACCGCTCTTCCGCCGCACCTTCGAGCTTGCGCTCTTCGCCTGGATCGCCGGCCCCGATCCGCGGGGCTGGGAGCGCTGGAGCTGCGCCGGGGTGCCCAACGAGAGCAACGGCTGGGTCGGCAACAACTTCCCCGGCTGGTGTTTCTTCGAGGCCGACCGCGCCATCCGCATCGCGACCACTGTGCTGGACCGTGCCGAACGGGCGGACGCCTATCTGCGCCAGCAGCAGCTCTTCACCCAGGAGTTGCCGGTCCTGCCCCTCTTCCAGCGCGTTGATGTCACGCTCGTCAGCCCGACGCTTGGTGGGGTGCAAGCCGACCCGACCGCACCCATCACCTGGAATATCACCAGCTGGCAGCGCCGGTAGCCTGTGGGCCGGTCCACCGCATAGGGCAGCCCTGGGCCCTACCCGCATTGGTAGTTGACGCACTGTGTTAGAACGTGTACACTCGCATGTACTATACATCACAAGCTGGTTGATATTCGCGAAAGGATAGCCCGTATGGAGCGTCTGGTGGGTGAGGTCATGCATCAAGGCGTGTTGACGTGTCGCCGAGAGACCCCGGTCCAGGATGTGGCGCGCCAGATGTCGGAGCAGGATATCAGCGCGCTCGTCGTGGTGAATGACGATGGCAACATGATCGGGCTGATCTCGCGCACGGACCTGGTGAACGCGCGGCTCTACGAGCAGTACTGGAAGCACTGGCGCGGGCTGACGGCGGGCCACATTATGGTGACCGATGTGGTGGCGGTGCGCCCGAATGACACGATGCAGACCGCGAGCAAGCTGATGATGGAGCGGCGCATTCATCGCGTGGTCGTGGTCGAGGATGCTGGCGAGGGCGTGAAGCCGGTTGGTGTACTCTCGGTGACCGACGTCGTGCGTGACATTGCACGGGATTAGGTTCGTCGTTGGGCCGAAGCACCGGCAACGCCGGTGCTTCGGCTTTATCTGTGGATGTAATCGCGGATCTGCACGATCCAGGCCCCCAGGCCGGTGGCGATGATGACCGCCAGCGTCGCGGCGGCCACGAGGCGCGCTATGCGCCCGCGGCGCCAGAGGGCCGCGAGCAGCGGGCCGGCTGTCAGGCAGAGCGCGGGGTAGAGGAAGATCGCCCAGCGCACGCCCTGGCCAGCCACGACGAGCAGGCCCATGGTGAGGGCGGTGCTGGCCCACCAGGCGGCGAGCAGCGCCCGTAGCGGCGCTGCTGGCGCGCCGCCACGGGCGGCCACCAGCGCCAGCCCGCCCAGCGCCACGGCGCCGATCAGCGGCGGCAGGGCGACCCGCGTGCCCTGGGGTGGCGCCGCGCCGATCAGGGCGGCCAGCGTGTCGCTGAGCACGCGCAGCGGCGCGCTGCCCGCCCCGCTGCCCGCGCGCGCGCTGAGCGTCGCGACGAAGATCGGCGCACTGTAGAAGATGAGCAGCGCCGTCGCGAGTGCGGCGGCGCTCGCGATCGTGAGCCGCAGCGGGTCGATCGCCGGGTTGCGACCGCGCAGCCGGGCTGCCCAGCCCAGGCCCCAGGCCGCGGCCACCAGGGCGCCCACCGAGAGGGTTACCCCTGAGTGGCCGAGCAGCCCCAGGGCCACGGCGACCGCGAGCAGCAGCGCTGGCCAGCCTCGCCCGCCAGGCGCCCCGCTCGCCGTGCTGCGCGCGCCCGCCAGGCCGAGCCCGAGCAGCAGCAGCAGCGGCAGGGCCAGCGCCTGGCCGCCCAGATTGGCGTACTCGCCGATCGAGAACGACTCGAGCGCCGGGGTGGGCAGCAGGTAGCACGCCGCGCCGAGCAGGCCGGCCCGCATGCCAAAGCCGGCCCGGCGGATGAGCAGCCAGATCGTGCCGAGGGTCAGGCTGTCGAGCAGCGCCACCCCACCCTGGACGAGCAGCCGGCGGCTCGCAGCGTCCGGGGCGAGCAGTTGACCCGGGAGCAGCAGCAGGTAGGCCCCGGGCGGGTAGGGTTGCTGGCCGCCGCCAGCGTCGCCGGGCAGCCCGGTGGTGAAGAAGACCTCGCCCAGCGTGATCTTGAAGAGATTGTTGGCATGCAGCCCCAGGTCGCTGAAGAGGGCCTGGGGATGCAGCATGCCGGCCATGCGCAGCGCGAAGGCGAGGAGCATGAGGCCGAGCACCGGGCGTGCCGCGGCGCCGGTGAAGTGCCTGGTCAGCGGCCAGGCGAGGCCGGCGAGGGCGGCGCAGCTCAGGCTGAGCAGGCCGAGCGTCGGCGCAACGCTGGTCAGGGCCGGGCGGTGCAGCGCCAGCGCGTAGCCTGCCGCCAGCGCCGCGCCAGCGCCGAGCGCCAGGGCGCCAGGGCGCCCCGCGCCAGACACGCGGGCCAGGGCGTAGCTGACCGCCGTGGCGAGGGTCAGCCAGGCGAGGGTTGGCCAGGCGGGGGCACGCGGCATGCCGCCCACGCTCCGTAGCTGGACCTGGTAGAGCACGAAGCTCAGCTCCCGCGGGTCGTCGGGGGCGATGAAGGGGCTGGAGCGCATGCTGATGCGCAGGTCGCCCGCCTGGTCGGCGACGGCGAGCAGGTGGTAGCGCCGTGGCTCACCGGGCGGCAGGCTCAGGTGGTACTCGAGACCGGGGCCGGTCTCCCAGGTGGTGGTGGTGGTAGCCGGGCTGCCCCCGGCGCTGAGCGTGACCAGGTGGCGGCCGCCACCGGCCCCGGGCATGAGCACGGCCGCCGTGGGGCGCATCCAGCGGTAGGGCCGCCCACCGCTACGCGCCAGATACTCCCACCACCAGAGGTAGCCGCGCGGCGCGTCCGGCATCATCACCCGCTCGGGGGGCTCCGAGCCGTTTGCGCCGCGGAGGAACGGCGCGTCGTCCTCGCGGCGCTGCAGGGCGAGGTCGCCGCCGACATAGAGCGTATGCGCGAGCGGCGCCTGGTAGGCGAGCAGCCAGAGACCGAGCGCGACCGCCAGCAGGCCCGTCAGCGCGACAAGCTCCCCGCCCCCGCCAGTTCGCGCCCAGCGCTCCCCCATCACTGGTGATTGGTCGCCCCCCAGGTGATGACGATCACGCCAATCACCACGATCACGGCGCCGATGATCTTCGCGGGCGTGATCGTCTCATTGAGGAAGAAGCGCGATGGGATGAGAATGATCACGTAGTTGAGGGCGAGCAGCGGGTAGGCGAACGAGAGGTTGACCCGCGAGATCACGCCCAGCCAGAAGAGCGCCCCGCCAAAGACGAGGGCGAAGCCCAGGATGACCCGCCAGTCACTGAAGGTCGCCCAGAGCACGCGCAGGTCGAGCGAAAAGGCGCCGACCCGGCTGCTGACCGCGTTGACGCCGAGTTTGAGCAGCACCTCGCCGATGACGGTGAGCGTGCTGGCGGTGAGCAGAAGGGTGAGAACGGGGAGCATCGGGGCTGCCTTCGTGGTGTTCTTCATCGAAATCGAATGCTGACATCGAATGCTGACCCGCCAGGCGGAGCGGCTGGGAGGCTGCGGATCAACGGATCGTTGCCCGGCTGAGCACGTAGACCGCGTAATCGCAGATCCCGCTGCGCATGGCATAGGTTGTCACCACCGTGAACCAGTCGCTGAACAGGGCACGATACGCATCGTTCGTGCGGATATGGCTGCCGCGGTCGATGGCGTGCATGAGCTGGCCGGCCGGGTTCTGGCCGGGCGGCGGCGGGGTATCCTCCATGATCAGCGCGGTAGCGCCGGGCTGCAGCACGCGGGCGAGCTCGGCCATGACGGCACGGGCCTGTTCGTCGGGGAGGTGATGGAGCACACCGAGGACGAGGGCGGCGTCGAAGCTCGCGTCAGCGAAGGGGAGCGCCTCGCCGGCGCCGGCAAGGAAGGCGCCGGGGCGGTGGCGCACGGCGAAGCGCAGGTAGCCCACCGCCGGGTCGATGCCCACGTAGCGCCGGGCGGGGAAGTCGCCCGCAAATTCGCCGGTGCCGCAGCCCAGGTCGAGGAAGCGGCGGGCGTCGCCAGCCCAGGGGCGCAGTTCACGGGCGATCACGGCCCGCTCGCCGTGGAAGCCAGCCTCAACCAGCCAGCGGAGCCCGTTCCAGAGGCGTGGCACGGCGCTCACCCGGTCGAGGGCAGTCTGCAGACCATAGGTTGAAGCGAGCGAGCTTGTGGATGCCATAGCGATGGTCCTGCCTGGTGCTAGTGCGATTGCAGATTGCAGATTTGCGATGGTAGATTGGGCGCGGCGCAGCTGGACACGGTCGAGGTCGCGCTGATGCCCGAACAGGTCGCCTGGAACTGCACTAGGGTTGCGGCGCGCTGTCGCGGGCCATGCGGGACAGGGCCGGGACCGGCCTCTGGTGTCCGGCGGTCGCCAGTTCGTTGCGCGCTGGCTCTGACCACGACGGCTGCGGCGCGGGCTGCGCTAGCTCCCGGCGGCGGGCCAGGGCGACCACCGAGAGGCCAAAGGGCAGGTTGCCACCGAGGCCCAGCCAGGCAGCCTCGAGGGCCATCGGCGCGCGCAGCACGGCATTGGCGGCGGGGCCGGGCAGCGCCATGGCCGACTCGTCGCCCCGGTCGGGGGTGAAGCGCTCGAGCAGGCGCGCAGCCGCCGCCAGCGGGAAGAGCAGGCTGAGCACATAGCTGCAGCGCTCGACGCTGAAGCCGGCGGTGGCGAGCATCGTCTGCAGCGCGCGGGCGGTGTAGCGGCGGCGGGTATGCACCTGCCGATCGTGACGCGAGCGCAGCCACTCGTAGGCCGGCAGGCGGATCAGCAGATGACCACCCGGGCGCAAGACGCGGCGCGTTTCGGCGAGGGCGGTGGCCTCGTCGGGGACGCCACGGTGGTAGAGCACATCATAGGAGGTGACGAGGTCGAAGCTGGCGTCGGCGAAGGGCAGGCCGAGCACCGAGCCGCGGGTGAAGCGGCCGGGCAGGCGTTCGGCGCCCAGGGCCGCGGCGTCGGGGCTGTAGTCGAGCCCGATGACCTCGCCGTAGCGCTGCAGGAAGAGTGCATCGCCGCCAGTGCCGCAGCCCGCATCGAGGATGCGCAGGCCCGGCCGCTGGCGGTAGAGCGGGTCGAGCAGGGCGGCACTGATCGCGCGCATGCCACCGTACCACCAGTGGTGCAGCTCAACAGCAGCCAGGGTTGTGTACTCGCTCTTCTCCATGCGCCGGCGACTATACCAGAAGGTTGTTACCAGTGCAACTACAGCCGTCAGGTTACACTGTTGCTGAGCACGCCAAGGGCGGTACCCTCGAGCTCCACCTGGTCGCCCGGCTCCAGCCAGGGGCCGAAGCCGCCGCCCATCTCTAGCAGCGTGCCCCCGCCGACGGCACCGCTGCCGATCACCTCGCCGGGGTGGAGGGTGACCGCGCGGCTGGCGTGGGCGATCAGCTCGGCGAAGGGGTAGTACTGGCTGCCGGCGGCGGCCCGCGAGCGCTCGATGCCATTGACCCGCCCGACCAGCACGATGTGCAGGCGTCCCCCGTCGCGGTAGAGCTCCAGTTCGTCGGGTGTGACGAGCCAGGGGCCGAGCGAGGTAGCGAAGTCGCGCGACTTGGCTGGGCCGCAGCCCAGGGCCCGTTCGAGTTCCTCGGCCTCACGATCAACCCAGGCATTAAGCAGGGTATAGCCGGCGATGACCGGGTCCGTCTCTTCGGGGCTGAGGTCGCGGGCCGGGTGCCCGATCACGCAGGCCAGGCCGAGGGCGTAGTCGAGGGTTGCGCCGTGCGGCATCGGAATGGCGTCCTCGGGGCCGAAGACCGCACCGTGGTTGGCGAAGCTAAAACTGGGGCCGCGATACCACTCACCGGGGAGGCCAGCGCCGCGCAGGGTGCGGGCGGCGATGGCGTGCTCCTCGAAGCTTTCGTAGATGCGCAGGCTGGTGGGGTTGGGCAGGGGGGCAAGCAGGCGCACCTGGCTGAGCGGCAGCAGCATGGCCTCGCCGCCAATCGAGAGGCTGCCGCCAGGCCCGGCCAGCGCAGCGGTGAAGCTCGGGCTCTCCGGGTCCTGGATCGACGCCGCGGGCTCGGCGCCCAGCATCTGGGTCACGGCCGCGAGGATGGCGGCGGCGCTGTCGAGATTGACCTCGTTCTGGTCGGCGCGCAGCAGGCTGAGCATATCCCAGCGCAGGCCCTCGGCCTCCTCGATCACCAGCGGCGCGGCGACCGCCAGGTCAACCACCACGTCCCCGAGCAGCGCGCCCGCTCGCGGCGCGCCATCGGGTGGGACAAAGGTGACAAGGCGCATGGCACCTCCTACAGATTCCCCCGCCTGGCCTGCTCGCGCTCGATAGCCTCAAAGAGGGCACGGAAATTGCCCTTGCCGAAGCCACGGCTGCCCTTGCGCTGAATAAGCTCGATGAAGAGGGTGGGCCGGTCCTGCATCGGCTGGCTGAAGATCTGCAGCAGGTAGCCCTCCTCGTCGCGATCAACCAGGATGCCGCGCTCCTGGAGGGCCTGGCGGCTCTCGTCGATGGCGCCGACGCGCTGTTCGAGGTCGTCGTAGTAGGCAGCGGGCACGCTGATGAAGGGGATGCCCGCGGCGCGCAGCGCATCCACCGTGGCGCAGATGTCGCCGGTCGCCAGGGCGATGTGCTGGACGCCCGGCCCGCCATAGTACTCGAGGAACTCGGCGATCTGGCTCTTCTTGCGTCCCTCGGCCGGTTCGTTGATCGGAAACTTGATCTTGCCGCTGCCGTTCTGCATGACCTTCGACATCAGGGCTGAGTAGTCGGTGGCGATGTCCTGGTCGTCGAAGTGGACGAGCTGCTTGAAGCCGAGCACATCGCGGTAGAAGCCGACCCAGCGCTCCATCCCCCCGGCTTCGACGTTGCCCACGATGTGGTCGATCGCAGCAATGCCGGTCTCGGGTACGGGCGGCCGTTCGGTGATGGCGCGGTAGCCGGGTAGAAACGGTCCCTCGTAGCCATCGCGCTCGATGAAGCTGTGGACGGTATCGCCATAGGTGGCAATGCTCGCCTTGCGCACGCGGCCAGCGGCGTCCTCGGCGACGGTTGGCGCCAGCACGCCGCGCGCACCGCGGGCCAGGGCGGCCTCGTAGGCCGCGGCGGCGTCGCACACGCGCAACGCGATGTCCTTCACCCCGTCGCCGTGACGGGCGACGTGCGCGGCGATCGGGTGATCCGGCGTCAGCGGCGCGGTGAGCACGAAGCGAACGTTGCGGCGCTGCAGCACGTAGCTTGCCCGGTCGCGCACGCCGGTTTCGAGCCCGGCGTAGGCGATGGGCGCCAGGCCGAGGGTGCTGCGGTAGAAGTGCGCCGCCTGCCGCGCATTGCTGACATAAAACTCGACATAATCAACACCGTAGAACTCTAGCGGGTCGTGGATGGACTGCATTTGCGGTAATTACCTTGTATCGAGCGCTCCTTCTAGCACCTGGCGAGCCGGGTTGCACCACGGCCCTGAGTCATCATACCGGGCCTACTCTGGTGTGTCAAAGCTGGTGCGGCGTCCGGACCTGGTTGCCGGAACGCACTCGTTGGCCCTACGCCAATGCGTCCGCCTTACGGGGCGGGAGCCGCCAGTAGTAGTCGTTCGCACGCGCCATCAGGCCAGAGTCCACGAGATAGCGTCGTCGTGACGCGACATCATCGTGGTGGCGTCTGAGCAGCGTGTCAGCGGTCAGGCCATCGGCCCCCAGACCGATATGTCACCGTCGCCCACGGTTGTCAAACGCTTACCAACGAGTCATCCAACCGTCATGCGTAGAGGGCGACACTACGAGCCGCCATCGTTAGCATGGGCAAGACAACACAGTCCCGCCCGGTCGCGTGGAGGTTTCGTGATGCATCAACGTCTCCGCCGTGCTGTCACCCTGGTGCTGGCCACGGTATCACTCCTGCTGATCAGCCTGGTTTCCGGCCATGCCGAGGCCAATCGACCGACCGATCCGGCGGTCGGTCGTCCTGACCAGGCCGTGCTTATTGCTCCTGAACAGCCGGCTGAGCCGGCTGCCGGTGTGCTCGCCGCACTGGATGAGGCGAGCGGCTACGCCTACCTCTCGCCCGTCACTGCCGCGCCACGGCCCTTCACCCACCTGTTGCTGCGCTGGGAGGCCGTCCAGCCCGCTGCTGACACGGTGAGCCTGGAGGTGCGCGTCTCGCTCGATGGGAACGCCTGGTCGCCCTGGGGGGTGGTGCTCGAGAACCCTGACCTGTGGCTGCCCGAGGATGGCGACGAGGTGCACTGGAGCGACGAGTTGTACGCGGGCGAGGGGGCTCGTTTCTGGCAGGTGCGCGCCCGGCTGACCGCCGGCCCCGACGGGGCGCTGCCCGTGCTGCGGCGCATCGAGGTGAACACGGTGGATGCGCGCTTTGGCCCGGCGGCGCCGCAGCCCGATCCGCCGGCCGCCACGGCGCTCGCCCAGCTCAGCCGCCCGCCCGTGGTGAGCCGCAGCGCCTGGGGCAACCCCGACGGCCAGGGTAGCCGGGTGCCGCCCAGTTACTACCCGGTGCGCCATCTGGTCATCCACCATACCGCCGACGCCAATAGTCTCTCGGGGAGCCAGCAGAGTTGGGCCGATCGGGTGCGGGCGATCTGGTCGTTCCATACCTTTACGCGGGGTTGGGGCGATATTGGGTACAACTACCTGGTCGATCCCAACGGCGTTATCTACGAGGGTCGCGCCGGCGGCGATGATGCGGTCGCCTTCCACGACACCGCCAACTACGGCTCGCTGGGCGTCGTCCTGATCGGGACCTACGCCTCAGTATCGCCCACCACCCCCGCCGTCGACAGCCTGGTCAGCCTGCTGGCCTGGAAGGCCGAGCAAAAGGGCCTCGACCCGCTGGGCCGCTCGTTCTACTACGGCTGTTCGATCTCGCGCTACTGCAGCCCCTTCAACCCGGGCGCAGTGGTCAGCACGATCAGCGGGCATCGTGACGTGACGCCTGGGCACACGACCTGCCCCGGCGATCGGCTCGCGGCCATGCTGCCGAGCATCCGTCAGCGGGTGCGCGACCGGCTGAGCGGGGTTGGGCCCGTGGACAACGGCGATCTCACCATTGATGACCGTGAGAGCAGCTTTGAGCGCAGCGCGGCGAACTGGTACGAGGGGCCCTGCGGCTTCGACGGCTACACGGCCTACACCTTCGGCACCGACAATCCGGCCGAGAGCACCAACCGGGGCCGCTGGCGGCCGGCCATTCCCGAGGCCGGGCGCTACCACGTGGTCGTGCACATCCCCAGGGGCTGCGGGCTGCCGCAGGCCACGGCGCGCGCCGTGTACAGCATCGCGGCCGCCGATGGGCGCTACCAGGTGACCGTCAATCAGAACACCGCTGAGGAGTGGGTCTCGCTGGGGGCCTACACGTTCAACGCCGGGCGCCAGGGCTACGTGGAGCTGAGCGATCTGACGGGCGAGCCGCTGATCAGCCAGCGGGTGGTCTACTTCGACAGTGTGCGCTGGCTGAAGGAGGACCCGGCGGCGGCGCGGGTCGATCTGCTGAACGTGCGCTACGATCGGCTCAATCTGGGCGCGGGCGAGTTGCTGAAGGTCACCTTCACCGTGCGCAACAGTGGCACGCTGCCCGTCGAGGGGCAGGCCCCCGAGGCGGGGCGCGTTGCCGATGGCAGCTACAACCTGGCCGACAGCTACGTCTACGACGAGGCGGAGTGTTTTCTGGGCGCAGCCGGGCAGGCTTATCCGAGCTACCCCAAAGAACTGGGCCGCATCCGGCTGACCCTCGGCCCGCTTGAGGCGGGCCGCCAGCCCGCCTGCGCCGGTGACAGCGGCGGCTACCCGTGGCGCTGGGGTATCAACGGGCGGCTCGCGCCGGGCGAGACCCGCGATGTGGTGGGCTATGTGCGGCTGCGAACGCCGGGGAGCTTCAGTGTGCGCGCCGGCCTGATCAACGAGTATGTCGGCTACTTTGCGCGCGACGTGGCGCCCACCGGGGTGACGGTGACCGCCGAGCGTCAGCTGCCCGTGCCGGTCGCCTACGATGAACTGCTCCGGCCCCTGGCCCACGTCTACCGCGCGGATGGTGTCCCGGACAATCTGCTGGGGCGCACCCCGGACGGCTCAGCCGCCCTGCGTGGCGACTACCTCGGCAGCTTCGTCTGGCAGGGAGAAGTGCGCACCTGGGGGCCAGACGGCCCGCTGGCCCGCGCGCCCGATGCGGCGGAACGCCTGATCATCGAGCAGACGCGGGTCGTTGTGGCGCCGGTGGCTGGCCAGTATACCGTGCGGCTCAACAGCGACGCCGCGGCCTGGCTGTGGGTGGATGGGCAACTGGTGGTCAGCGCGGCAGGTCGCCAGGACGAGAACAGCGTGGAGGCGACCGTGACATTGAGCGCCGGGCGGCACGTGCTGGCGTTCCGCTCGGTCGAATCGGGCGGCACTGTGACGGCGGGCTACGCCTTGCGCGCGCCGGGGGCGACCACCTTCGGCCCGCCGATCGACGGGCTCGCTGGTACGGGCGCCGTGGTCGAACAGCGCCTTGGCGCCACCTTCCGGCAGCTGGGCGGGCTGGCGCTGGCCGCCGACGATATGGGCGGCAGCGCTGTGGCGAGGCTGCGTGTCTCGGTGAACGGCGGGCCGTGGGTCGAGCAGTCCGGCCCGCTCATCACGCTCGGTGCCCTGCCTGACGGGCAGTACAGCCTGCGCTACCTGGCGCTGGATGGGGCGGGCAACCAGTCGGCGGAGCGCACCCTGAACCTGCGCGTGGACTCGCGCCTGGAGGTGCGGCGCAGCTATCTGCCGCTGACGGCGCGGTAGCAACGCCATCAGCGCTGCTTAAAGATCGACAGGTGCAGCTTGATCGGGTGCCCGCAGGTTGAGCACTGCGTACCATTGAGGCCGACCATGCGCGTCACGCCATTGGTGCGGGTGATCAGCGTCTGGTGGCAGGCCGGGCAGCGGGTGGATTGGTTCGGCTCGGCGCCGTAGACAAACGCCAGTTCGCCCTCATGGCCGATGCGGCGTGCCCGCGTGGTTGAGGCAGCCGTCTCGCTGCCGGCGTCGCCGGGGAGCACGTGCCAGGGCGTCTCCTGGCCGAGGGTCTCCTTGATCCAGGCGACGAGGGCGCGGAGCTCGCCCTGGTCGTCATTGACGCCGTGGTGGATGCGCGTGGTCACCTCGATATGGATGTTCCAGCGGCTGCGGGCGCGCTCGGCGATGGTGAGCACCTCACGCCAGGCAGGCAGGCCACCGAGGCGGGCATAGCTCGCATCGCTAAAGCCGCGCAGATCGAGGCTGAGCCCATCGAGGTAGGGGCCGAGCTGGTCGAGGGCTTCGCAGGTCATCGCGCCGGTGGTGACCAGCGCCGTGTAGCGGCTGGAGGCGCGGCTCAGCTGGAGCAGCGCCCGCACATACTCATGGTTGACTGCGGGCTCGCCGTAGGCCCAGACAACTCCCCGGCAGAGGCGCTCCAGCGCGAAGCTGGCGGCCCGCTCCGGCTCGAGCCGGCGCTGCCGGTCCGGATCGGTCGGAATGGCGCCGAAGGGACCGCGGCCCTGCTCGGCGACGGTGGCATAGCCCCAGCCGCCGATAGCAAGGGCCAGGGTATCGGGCAGAAAGTGCCAGAGCCGATAGTCCTCGATCGGCCCGATCGAGGCCCCGCTGATCAGGCCGTACCCGAGCAGATCGATGCCGGTTTCACTGCCGGCACGCACCTGGCAGCGGCCGAGGTCGCCAGGCCGGAGCGTGCAACGCCACTGGCAGGCCAGGCAGGTGGTGCTCCCGTCCTGGGTGGGGATGATCAGATCGGCCTGCGGGTACGACATACAAACTCCTGGGCTCGGACGATGTCCGGACGTATTCACACGTCTGCCTGGGAGCGAGCGCAGCTCGCCCGCGCTCCCGGGCGGACGTGGTTGCTCCAACGCTGAACACGTACCGATGTCTGGCGTTTTGCCCACCGTTCGAGTATAATGCTCGAGGGTCTCAGATGGGGAATCCTTCCCGTCTGAGGCTCACGCATGCGATGCTTCCGCATACGCTCAGTGTAACATGACACTGCGGCGTGGTTCCAGGGACGTCATGGACCAGTCTCCCTCACGGCGCGGACTCGGCGCCGAGCCCGGCTCGTCATCCACCCCCGAACAGGCCAGCCCCGATGCCACGTGGTCACCCGTGGCGAGACCAGGCAGCGAGTCCGAGGCGCCCGTGCGTGTGCGCAACCTGGTGCGTGAACTGGTCGAGACGGCGCTCTTCATTCTGCTGGTCTTCTTCATTGTCCGCGGCATCGTGCAGAACTTTAAGATCGAGGGCTCCAGCATGGAGCCCACGCTGCACACCGGACAGTATATCCTCGTCAACAAGCTGGTCTATTTCCACTTTGACCTGAACGCCCCGCTGCGGCTCATGCCTGGCCAGGAGGTGCTCGACCAGCGCGTGATCTATCCCTTTCACCAGCCGCGCCGGGGCGACATCGTCGTTTTCGAGTATCCGCGTGATGTTTCGAAGGACTACATCAAGCGCGTGATCGGCCTGCCGGGCGACACGGTGGAGATCCGCGACGGGCAGGTGCTGGTCAATGGTGAGGTGCTCGACCAGCCCTACCTGGAGGGCGCGCCGACCTACTGTGTCGCCGGCTACGCCTGCCAGGTCGGCCCGGTCGAGGTGCCTGCCGGCCATATCTTTGTGATGGGGGATAATCGCGCCAACTCCAGTGATTCGCGCGAGTGGGGCCCGCTCCCGCTGGACCGGGTGCTCGGCCAGGCCTGGCTGATCTACTTCCCGGTGGGCGACTGGGGGCTCGTTCCTCACCACGATTACAGCGCGCCAGCGAGCGTGGCGACCGGTCCGTAGACGGCGGTCGCATGCACGTCGCGATCAATGCCCATCTGCTCGCCCATACGCGCTCCTTCCGGCGCGCAGGGATCTCGCACTACGTCGAGCAGGTGCTGGTCCAGCTCGGCCAGATCGACCGGCACAACCGCTACAGTGTCTACACGACCCGTGGTCTCGACCAGGAGGCGCTGCAACTGCCGCCCAACTTCCGGGTGATCCCGAGTCGTCTGCCGACGATCAACCCGCGGGTGCGTATCCCCTGGGAGCAGTTGCTGGCCCCGCTGTTGCTGCGGCGCAGCGGGGCCGACCTGTTCCACGGGGTGCACAGCGTGGTCCCGCTGGCCAGCTCGCTGCCCAGCGTGGTCACGGTGCACGACCTGGCCTTCATCCGCTTTACGCAGACCTTTCGCGGCTACAACCGGGCCTACCTCGATGTTGCCACCCGCCTGAGTGTGCGCCGCGCCGCGCGCATCCTGGTGGTGTCCGAGCATACGCGGCGCGAGGTGATGGGGCTGCTCGGCGTGCCGCCCGAGCGGATCGTGGTGACGCCGAATGCCGTGCGTGAGCACTTTCGCGTGCCCGATCCGGCGGCCCTGGCGGCCTTCCGGGCGCAGAAGGGGCTGCCCGAGCAGTTCGTGCTCTACGTCGGTACGCTGGAACCGCGCAAGAATCTGACCACGCTGCTGGAGGCCTACGCCGAGGTGGTGCGGCACCACGACGTGCCGCTGCTGGTGGGCGGCGGCAAGGGCTGGCTCTACGAGGCCGTCTTCCAGCGGCTGGAGCAACTGGGCCTGGGCGAGAAGGTCCACTTCATTGGCTACATCGATGAGGACGAGTTGCCGCTCTGGTACGCTGCGGCCAGCGTCTTTGTCTTCCCCTCGCTCTACGAGGGCTTCGGCATGCCGCCGCTGGAGGCGATGGCCTGCGGCACGCCGGTGATTACCTCCAACAGTTCGAGTCTGCCCGAAGTGGTCGGTGAGGCCGGGATCACCGTTGCGCCCACCGATGTGGCCGGCTTCGCCGAGGCGATCACGCGGGTGCTGCGCGACGCCGAGCTGCGCCAGGCGCTGCGCGAACGCGGCCTCGTACAGGCGCGGAGCTTCAGCTGGCGGGTGACCGCCGAACGTACCCTGGCAGCCTACGAGGCCGCCGTGCGCGCGCGCGGTGGCTAGCGCGATTGCAGATTGCAGATTTGCGATTGTAGATTGGGCGCGGCGCAGCTGGACACGGTCGAGGTCGCGCTGATGCCCGAACAGGTCGCCTGGAACTGCACTAGCGCGCCATCCGGGTCTTGTTCGCTGCCGCGCCCTCGGCATCGACGCCCTCCCGGCTGGGGTCTCTCAGGGGTAGGGTTTTTGGGCGTTGCGCCCCCAGGCCCCGCATACCCCACCCCCCTACCCCCTCCCCTGCCAGGGGAGGGGGCCAGAATCTGGCGTTGCGGTGCGCCAGCTTCGCTGGCGCACCGCAACGCCAACAACATCCCCCCCTCTCCCAGCCTGGGAGAGGGGGAGGGGGGTGAGGGCAAGCAGCGCATCAGGACGCCATCCGCCAAAAACCCTCCACCTGAGAGCCGGCTGGGGTGGGGTGTTTTTCTGTGCGCGCCGTCACCTACGCAGGGAGTTCTTCCCTGGGAGCTGTGCACCAGCCAGTGCTATAAATGTCCAGGCCCTGTGCAGTCGGCATCAAGGCCTGCAGCCGCCTTATGGCGGCGCTCTGGCGATTCGCAGGCTCCCGCTGAAGCGAGTTGGAGGTCTATGGCTACCATTGAACTTGACCAGTCCCTGCGTCTGCAAGACCCGGCCGCGTCGTTCGTTGCCGTCCCGCCCGTCGCGCCGGTCAGCATCGCGTACCGGCACCTGGCCGACATGGTTGACCGGACCTGTGAGCGCTACGCGCATCAGCATGCGTTCACCGCCGTGCTGCCCAACGGTATGTTCGGCAACCTGAGCTTCGTCCAGCTGCAGCGCGATGCTGACCGCTTTGCCGTGTTTCTGCGCGAGGAACTGGGGCTGGCCCCGGGTGACCGGGTCGCGCTCCAGCTGCCCAACAGCCTGGCCTATCCGATCTGCGCCTTCGGCGTGCTCAAGGCCGGCTGCGTGCTGGTCAATACCAACCCGCTCTACACCCCTGCGGAGATGGTGCACCAGTTCAACGACAGCGGCGCGCGGGCGCTGGTGATTGTCGATCTCTTCGGCGACAAGATCGCGCCGGTGCTGGAGCAGACCGGGATCGAACACGTGATCCTGGTGCGCCTGACCGACCGCTTCCCGCGCCTGCCGGGCTTTGTCGCCTACAACGTGATCAAGTACTGGAACCGGCTGATCCCGGCCTGCAGCGCGCCGACCATCGGGTTTGGCGCAGCACTGGCCCGTGGTGGCCACCTGCTCCACGAGCGCAGGGTGCAGGTAGCCGATTATACGGCCACGACCAGTCTGGACGATCTGGCCGTGCTCCAGTACACCGGCGGCACCACCGGCGTGAGCAAAGGGGCGATGCTCTCCCATGGTAATCTGCTGGCCAATATGGTGCAGATTGAGGACCGGGTCGCCGGCAACGTGACCCATGGCAAGGAGTGTGCCCTGGCGGTGCTGCCGCTCTATCACATCTTTGCCTTCACCGCCAACCTGCTCTACTTCTTCCACGCCGGCGCCCGCAATATCCTGGTCGCCAACCCGCGCCCCCTCTCCAACCTCCAGCGGGCGATCGAGAACTACCCAATCTCCTGGATCCCCGGCGTGAATACGCTCTTCAATGGCCTGCTCAACGAAGAGTGGTTCGCCGACTACCCGCCGCCAAAGCTGCGGGGCAGTATCGCCGGGGGCACGGCGCTGCATAGCTCCGTCGCTGAACGCTGGCAGCAGGTGACCGGCACAGCGGTGATCGAGGGCTACGGCCTCACCGAGAGCTCCCCCGTGGTCACGCTCAATCCGCTGGACGCGAGCCGTCCCGGTAGCATCGGCCCGGTGCTGGCTGGCACCGAGGTGCGCCTGCTCAACGACCACGGCGAGCCGGCCGCCCCGGGTGAGCCCGGCGAACTGGCGGTCCGCGGCCCCCAGGTGATGCAGGGCTACTGGCAGCGCCCCGCCGAGACGGCAAAGGCGCTCAAGGATGGCTGGCTGCTCACCGGCGACATCGCCGCGATCGATGACGATGGCTACCTGCGCATCGTCGACCGCAAGAAGGACCTGATTATCGTAAGCGGCTTCAATGTCTATCCGAACGAGGTGGAGGACTGCATCGCCGGCTGCCCGGGGGTCGCCGAGGTGGCGGTGATCGGTCTGCCTGACGCGAAGAGCGGCGAGCAGGTGAAGGCCTACGTGGTGGCGAAGGCCGGCGCTGGCCTCACCGCCGAGCAGGTGCGCGCCCACTGCAAGCAGTACCTCGCCCCCTACAAGGTGCCGAAGGCAGTCGAGCTGCGCGCCGAGTTGCCGAAGAGCGCGGTGGGCAAGGTGCTGCGTCGCGAACTACGGGCCGAGGCCGCGCGCACGGCCGGCGAGGGGGAGGTGGTCCATGGTTAGCCAGACTGAGCAGTTGCTGCTTGCGCTGATGATCGGGGTGATCATGCTCGGCATGGGCGCCTCGCTCACCTGGCGCGATTTCTTCCGCGCCTTCAAGCGCCCCCAGGCCATCCTGATCGGCTTTGCCTCGCAGTACCTGATCATGCCCTTCATCGGCTTCAGCCTGGCGGTGGCCCTGCAACTGCCGCCGGCGATCGCCATCGGCCTGATCATCATCTCCTGCATGCCCGGCGGCTCCACCTCGAACATCTTCACCTACTTCTCCAAGGGCGACCTGGCGCTCAGTGTCACCATGACCACCTTCTCGACCCTCGGCGCGTTCATCATGGCCCCGCTGTGGATCTTCCTCTATGGCAGCCGGTTTATGACCAATGAGATCAGTGTCGGCATGGGAAGTGTGATCGTCGGCCTGGTGGTGATGCTCATCCCGGTATTGATCGGCATGGTCATCCGCCGGCGCAATGCCAACGTTGGCGCGATCCTCGAACTGATCGGCGGTATCCTGGGCGTGGTGATCATCCTGGCGCTGATCGCGCTGTGGGTGCCCCGCAATGCCCCGCTGCTCGCCACCACGCCCTGGCAGGTCTACGCCGCCGCGGTCGGCGTCGGGCTGATTGGCTTCCTCTTCGGCTTCCTGGTCAGCCAGGCAGCCCGGCTGGGCTTCCGCCGCGCCTCGACCGTGGCCCTGGAGGCGGGCGTCCAGAATGGGCCGCTGGCGCTCTCGATCGTGCTGCTCAGCTTCCAGGGCGAGCTGGCCAACCAGATCGTGCTGATCCCGGTGCTCTACTCGCTGTTCATTGTCATCACCTCCTCGCTGGTGACGCTCTTCTTCCGGCGCCAGAATGAGCTGCGCCAGCAGCACGCCGTGGCGTTGCTGTAGGGATCGCCTGCCGCGGTGGGGTCGGGGGCGGCGTAGCCGCCAAACCTACCCAAAAACTGGGGGTTGGGGCTTGCCCCACAGACATTGCACGATCCTGCTGGCAAACCTGGGTACGCGGGCCTCCGGCCCGCATGCGGGCGGGACGCCCGCGCACCCGGCGTCGGCAAAACGGCGTTTGCCAGCAGGATCGTTGCACCAGCCCTGCGGGCCTCCGCCGCAAGGCTGATCCGCCGGAAGGCGATCGTGCTATAATGCCGGGAAGCGATCGTTCGAGTGGGGGGCATCGCCCTCCACTCGTCTCTTTCTGGACAAGGCGATGGGCGTCAAGCAAGCTCCCCCCGGCGTCGTGGCGGACAACCGCAAGGCGCGGCATGACTATGATATCGAGGAGACCTACGAGGCTGGCATCGTGCTCACCGGCAGCGAGATCAAGTCGGTGCGGGCCGGCCGGGTGAACCTGCGCGGCAGCTACGCGAAGGTCTACAACGACGAGGTCTATCTTTACGATGCCCATATCGCGCCCTATGAGCAGTCGGGGACCCATTTTAACCACGATCCGCTGCGCCCGCGCAAGCTGCTGCTCCATCGGCGCGAGATCAGCCGCCTCGATGGCCTGGTCCGCCAGAAGGGCCTCACGCTGGTGCCGCTCAAGCTGTACTTCAAGGGGCGTCGCGCCAAGCTGGAGCTCGGCGTGGCCCGCGGCAAGAAGAGCTACGACAAACGCGAGGACATCGCCCGACGCGAGGCGCAACGTGATATCGATCGGGCGATGAAGGCGCGCACGCGCGAGTAACGGCGCGGTCGACCGCGTGCGTCGCTGATGGTCAGCGTCTCTGGGGAGGGATGGTCGTCCTCCCCTTTTTTACGCCCTGCTATGTCAGTCTATCTCCAGGTTCTGCGCACGAACCGCAACGTTCGCCGGCTCTGGTATGGCCAGGTAGTCAGCCAGATCGGCGACTGGCTCGATAGTGTCGCCCTGTTCACCTTGCTGCTCACGCTCACCGGCTCGGGCCAGGCGGTGGGGCTGCTCTTCCTGGCCGAGTTCCTGCCCGGGGCCGTGGTCGGCCCGTTCGCCGGTGTGGTGGTGGACCGGCTGCCGCGCAAGCTGGTGCTGATCGCCAGCGACCTCGGGCGGGCGGCCCTGGTGCTGCTGCTGCTGCTGGTCAATAGCCGCGCGGATCTGTGGCTGCTCTACCTGGCGGTGGTGGCGAAGGTCTCGCTCAGCGCCTTTTTTGAGCCGGCCCGCTCGGCGATTCTGCCGAGCCTCTGTCGCCGTGAGGAACTGGTCGCCGCCAACGCGATCAGCGGCGCGACCTGGTCGGCGATGCTGGCCCTGGGCGCGGCGCTAGGCGGCATCGTGGCCGGTACGCTGGGCGTGCGGGCGGCCTTTCTGCTCGACGCGGCGTCGTTTCTGCTCTCGGCGGCCCTGATCGCGACGGTGCGCGTCGCCAGCGGCCAGGCGCCCACCGGGGCCACGCAGTCGCCCGCCCCGCGCCCGTCGGCTCTGGTCGAGCTCCGCGACGGGCTGCGCTACGTGCTTACCCACCCTGCGGTGCGCTGGCTGACCTTCAGCAAGGCGATCTGGAGCCTGGGGGGCGGGGTGCTGTTGCTGCTGACGCTCTACGGCCGTGAGATCTTCCCCATCGGACGCGATGGGGCGATCAGCATCGGGCTGCTCTACGCGGCGCGCGGGGTGGGGACGGGCATCGGGCCGTTCCTTGCTCTGCGTCTCGGCGGCGAGGGCCAGCGCTTCTTGCGCCGCGCGGTGGCCGGCTCGTTCTTCATCAGCGCGGCGGGCTATCTGGCGCTGAGTGGCCTCGCGAGCCTGCCGCTGGCGGCGCTGGCGGTGCTGTTCGCCCACGTCGGCGGAAGCATCCAGTGGGTGTTCAGCACCTCGTTGCTGCAGACGCGTGTGCCCGATCGGCTGCTCGGGCGGGTCTTCGCCACCGAGTACGCCGCGCTCACCCTGACCACCGCCCTCTCGGCCTATCTCACCGGCGTAGCTCGCGACGCTGGCGCCTCCCCCGCGCTGCTTGCCGTGGCGCTCGGTGGCATCTTTGCCGCGTCGGGGGTGTTCATGGTCGCAGTGCTCTGGCCGGAACAGACGGACGCGGGGCAACCGTCTTAGTGCGATTGCAGATTGCAGATTTGCGATGGTAGATTGGGCGCGGCGCATCTGGACACGGTCGAGGTCGCGCTGATGCCCGAACAGGTCGCCTGGAACTGCATTAGCACGGTGCGATGCGCGGAGGCGTTGTCACGTTCACCAGGGCCGGGCGTCAATGTCTCCTGGGGTCGCGCAGCCGCCCACGGATGACAAGACCGCAATCATCAATGGCAGCAAGACCAGCAACTGTTCATTGTGCCGGGCTACACTGAGCGTACCCAGCAGGCAGGTGACCACGCAGCCACCAGGGCAAGCGCCCCAGGCGTCCGGGTATGCCACGGTTGTTCTGCAGCTTCCCGGCACTGTACGCATCACTGGAAACACTGGCCACGAAGCCTCCCGATGCCACGGCCGCACCATACCCGATGCCCGGGTAGCGCATCCGCAACGCAGCGAACGGCGGTTGGCAATGAACATCCTGTTACAGAACCAGCACGTGTATACCCAGCACCACCTGTGGCCCGGTTCGATGCTTGCGCCGCGAACCGGGCGCACGGGGCCGGTTCGCCGCCGGCCGCACCTGGCTGACGGAGGCCGATGATGGATGTGCTATTTGTCTGCGCCGAGGCGCCGACGGGTGAACGTCCGCGGCCCCATGGCATTATCGCGGCGCTGGCGCGCTTCGGCCATGCGATCACCCTCGTCTTTGCCGATCAGGCAGGCACCACCTTCGACGATCTGAGCCCCTCTTGCCGGCGCATCCTGCCGGTACGCCATGAGCGCGATCTGGTCGCTGCCGTCCGCAGCGAGGTGGCCTCTGGCCAGTTCGACCTGGTGCACCTCGATGCCCGCACGGCAGCCCGTATCGGCCGGCCGCTCACCGTGCCGACGGTCGTGGATGCCGTCACCTGCGTCTCCCAGCGTATGGAGCACACGCTCCGTGCCGATGGCCTGCTTGCGCGCATTGCGCACACGCTCACGCTTGCCCGAACCCGTCGGCGCGAGGCGGCGCGGCTCTGGCCCTACCATCACGTCATCGTCGCAACTGAGCACGATGTTGGCGCGCTGAGCGCGATCGGGGTCTCGAAAGAGACGGGCATCCATGTCTATGCCGTTCCGAGCCCGGTCGACCTGGAGCGCTTCGCTCCACCAATGCGCCTGCGCGACCCGGCGACCTTCCTGCTCGACCTGCGCGACCTGAGCCGGCACGAGGCGGGACTGGCCCTGCACCTCGCCGCCAGGGCAATGCCGGCGATCTGGGTTGTCCGCGCGGACGCCCGGCTGATCGTCCTCGGCAACGTCGCCCAGCGGCACGCCGGGCGGATCGCGGCTGACCCACGGCTGGTCTTCGCTGGCGCGGTGCACGACCCACGGGGGCACCTGGCTACCGCAACGGTCGCGCTGGCTCCGCTGGCCTCGACAACCGCGGCGCCGCAGGCAGCGCTGGAGGCGCTGGCCACCGGCCTGCCCCTCGTGGCCTGCAGCCAGATTGCGCGCGATCTGGCCGGCACCGACGGCGAGCACCTGCTGGTTGCCGACGAACCGCTGGCCCTGGCGCGGATCGCGCTGGCGCTGCTCAACGACGCACCCTATCGTGGGCGCCTCGGGCGGGCGGGGCGGCGCCTGGTGGGACGCGAGCACAGCTGGGAGCGCACTGCCGCGGCCCTCGAGGACGTTTACGCAGCGGCCACTGGCTCGGCGCTCGCCGAGTGGCGCCTGGAAGTGGGGCTGCATCGCCCGACGCGCACAGACCAGGATGAGAGCCGTGGCGAGGTGCGCCGGGACCAGGCGCCGTAATATCGATTCTGCTTGATGGCATCGCATTGACTCAACGCCACACCTCCACAGCTCGACAAAGCCCTGTGTGGAGCTGTAGCGCTGTGGAGCTGAGCGGAACAATGGCGGATTGCCAATTCCACCTGGTATAACCTGGTCTACGCGGTGCGCCGGGAGATGTAGCCCCGCAGCTGCTCGACCAGTTGGGGCGGGGCCACAATGATCGGCTCGGGCAGCCGGTGGCCATCGAGCAGTGGCGCGGTATCTAGCGGGGCGCCGCTGAGCCCGATCACGACCGCCCCGGCAGCGCGCAGGATGGCCAGGCCGGCCGCCAGATCCCAGAGGTTCGCCCGGCCTATCAGGGCGCCGAGCGAGCTGCCCCGCGCGACATAGCAGCAATCGACGGCCACACTGCTCAGGCTGCGCGTCTTGGCCGGAAAATCGATCCGGTACTGGCGGTGGGCGTAGGATGAGACGCTGATCCAGTCGTTGTTGTCGATGCTGGTCGCGGTACTCACGTGGATCGGCGTATCGTTGCGATAGGCCGGCCCCTCAACATCGGCCCAGTAGCAATCGTCGAGAATGGGCAGGTAGATCACCCCGAGATAGGGCTGCCCGGCGCGTAGCAGACCAACCGAAACGCACCAGGTCGGCAGGCCGGCGACGAAGGCGCCGGTGCCGTCGATCGGATCCAGGCACCAGACGAACTCGCGGTCGGTTGCCCCGCTGCCCTGCTCTTCGCCGATGATACCGTGGTCGGGATAGCGCGCGGCGATGCGCTCGCGCAACAACTGCTCGACCTCGAGGTCGGCCTGGGTCACCCAGCTGCGATCAGCTTTACGCTGCGCCTGCACGTTGTTAAAGTAGCGGCGGGCGTGGAGCCCGCCTTCGCGCACCCACGCCCGCACCTCGCTCACGTCTACGATGCCCACGCGCCCACCTCGTTCCTGCTGACGGCCGGAGCCGTGTCGTGTATCACAATCGTCGTGGCAGACTACCAGGTACTCAGAGCTGGGCGAGTGCCTCGCTGAGGTCAAGTTCGGCGGCAACCCCCATCGGTGTGAGCACCGAGAGCGAAACAAAGCCGGCACGGACGGCGCCATCATCGGTGTGCTCGGGAAACTCGGGCAGGCGCTCGCGCAGGAAGCGGAACGCCAGGCGTCGCCGGCCATCGTCGTCGGCCGGCTCCGGGTCGAGATCGAGCGCAACCACGTTGCCGTAGAAGAAGCTGGAGAGCCGGGTCTGGCGGAAGCCGCGCACATCGGCAATGTTGTGCAAATGGGGCGCATTGAGATTGAGGACGAGCGGACCGTGGCCGCGGAGCCGTTCGAGCAGTGGGAAGCACTTGAGCGCCGCCCAGGTCGCCGTGCCCCAGGGCATTGGTGCGTCGCCAACAAACATCTGCGACACCGCCATGGCAGGCAGGCCCCAGAGCGCCGCAAGCATGGCTGCGCCGACGGTGCCACTGAGCAGGACGTTGGTGCCGCTGTTGATGCCGCGGTTGATCCCCGCGATGACCACATCGGGACGTGGTGTCGTCTCGGCGAGCACGCCGGCCAGTACGCAGCCCACCGGCGTGCCGCTGAAGGCGTAGGCGCTGATGCCGGCGTGGGCCGGGTCGGGCGGGTTGACCAGGCGCATGGTCAGGTCGCGCCGCGGCGGCAGCGCCATACTCATCCCGCTCTGCTCCTCTTCGGGGGCCACCACGGTCACCGTCCCCAGGCCCGCGTCGCGCAGCGCGCCGGCGAGCGCCCAGAGACCCAGGCTATCGATCCCATCGTCATTGGTGACGAGAATATGCATCGGGCAGGGCTCCTTATCTGCTGTGCTGCGTGCGCCAGTGACGTGTCGTACACTGGCGATACTATCATACCGCAGATAGGGCGCTCCTGGGCTCGGGTATACGGACAGGGGTGCTGCAACGAGACTGCTGGCAACCTCCCTCGTGCGCATAGCTGGGAGCGCGGGCGTCCCGCCCGTATGCGGGCCGGAGGCCCGCGGACCCGGGTTTGCCGGCAGGATCCTGCAACGGCCTGACGCGAGCGTCGCATTATGCGCTGCGCGAGCGGTCACGACGAATCGTGGGCGATCGCCGCCTCGACGAGTTCCACCGTCACCTCGCGCGCGCCACGGGCGCGGGCGGCCTGCTCGGCGGCGAGGCGCAGCGCACGGCTGGCGCTGATGCGGGCCAGGAACGGCACCTGCTCGAGGGCGGCGTTGAGGCGCTCGGTCGCCGCCTGCGTCCAGGCCATTGTTTCAGCGGAGCTTTGTGCCGGTGGGCCGGCGGCCACGTGCTGCGGCGGGCCGCCGGGGGCTTTGATCGGCTCGACTGGCAGGAAGTTGAAGACCATCTCGTAGAACCGGTTGACCAGTTCTTGCATCACGTTGGCCGCGCCGGCATAGCCCATGAAGGGGGTGCCGGTGGTACGCCGCACCACCGGGCCGGGGAAGGTCGCCGGGATGTAGTGGGTGGCGCGCGCATTGGCTTCCGCCAGGTAGATCTTCTCGTTGATACTGCCAAAGACGAAGGCCGGCGCCTTCGTATGGATGCGCCGCCGGATCTCGATGTTGTCCGGTTCATCGTCGCGCCGCGGGCGCCCTGAGCTCCAGGCGATCTTCATGCCCAGTTCCTCACCGAGAAACTGGCTCAGCCCCACGACGTAGCTGCGGCCCGCCACGATGGCGCAGTCCACCGTGGCAAACCAGTCGCTCTGCGGTCCGCGCCAGAGGTCCCACACGGGTTGGAGCGTGGTGCGTTTCTCGTGGGCGATGAACGCCGCGACGCGCGCCGGATCGGCGCCGATCAGCCGGCCAAGCTCCTGCAGGAAGGCGGTGGTGCCGAAGACGCCGAACGGCGCAAAGCAGTAGGGCCGCCCCAGGGCCTCGGCCAGGGGTGCGCCGAACTCCCGGTACATAACCACGTTCACTGCGGCGTCGGCCAGCCGCGGCGTGCTGGCCACACTGCCCTCGTAGGGGTAGACCAGGTTCACCTCGCCGCCGATGCCCGTGATCAGCCGGCGCAGCTCGTGCAGGTCGGCGGGCGCGTTGAAGCAGCCCAGCGAGGGGCCGATGATGTTTACCAGGTTGGCGGCCCGCGGCGGTGCACCGGGCGTGACGAACGGCTGGCCGTAGGCTTCCCAGGCGAAGAGCAGCGCCCGGTCACGCCCCGTCCACTCGTCCTGTTCGAGCGACTGGCTCCAGAAGAAGCGCGCCTCCGGGTCGAGCTGGGCCACCAGGCTGCCGTGGTCGGCGCTGATCATCTCGCTCTCGGCGGTGGAGATCACCAGCAGCCGTTTGCCCGCCAGGCTGCCGATGCTGCGCAGATCGTCGATCGTGCGGACCAGGGCCTGGGCGGTGCCGTTGATCACGTCCTGCTCGCGGATCGAGGTTGGCGTGAGATTGGCCATGTGCGGCAGTGCGTCGGTATAGTCGGTCACCGCCATGCCCAGCAGGTTGTAGCAGCCGATCGGCGCGTCACAGACGATGTGCAGGTCCGGGAAACAGCCAAAGACCCACGAGGCGCCCCAGTATGAGCTGGAGTCCGAGATGTCGCGGATGAGCTGGATGGTCATGGTGTGCCTCCCGGGTCAGCGTCGGCGAAGAACGCGACCATACGCTCGTAGAGCGGCCGGCGGTTCATCAGCTCGCGCACGAAGCTCAGCGAGGCGATCATACCGCCAGCCAGGAAGAGCGGGCGCACGCTGAGGATGTTGGTATAGTAGACCGAGGGGATGCCGAGCTCTTTGGCGTAGGCGGCGAGGGTCGTCGTCCCGATCACCAGGTCGAAACGCCAGCGCGCCATCGCCGCCTTGTCGTCCTCGATCGCTTTGCGATAGACCACTGCCTCGGTGCCGTGGGCCTTGAGCCAGGCCTCGTCGGCGGCGGTGAGCATGCTCTGGCCGATGCTGGTACTGACATAGGGCACGTGTGCGCCGCCCTCCACCAGCAGGCGGGCGTAGAGCATCTCGTTGCCCTCGTAGCCCGAGACCATGATCGTTGCGCCTTTGAGCGGCTGGCTGGCCAGGAAGCCGCGCGCGGCAGCCTCCTCCTCGGCGGCCACCTGCTCGACCACGGCTTCGTCCAGTTCCAGGGCCGTACCCACTGCCCGGAGCCAGGCGGCGCTGCCATCGGCGCCGATCGGTGCCCCGGCGACCACGCCCACGCCCCGCTCGCGCAGCACGCCCACCGTCTCGCGGTAAAAGGGGTGCAGCGCCGCCACGGCTGCGCCGCACCCGGCCAGGCGCAGTTCGTCCACGTGGCGGCCAGGCAGGGTGGTGAGCACCCGCCCACCCATCTTGCGCAGCACCCCGTCGATGATCAGCGGGTCGGCGGGGAAGACCTCGCCGACCAGCACCAGCGCGCCCGGCTCGTGGGCCCGCTCGCGGTCGACGAAGCGACGCAAGACCGCGGCCAGCGCGATGTCCTTGGCCTCGGGGTGGGAGTGGATGGCATAGGCCGGCACCCGCACCAGCACCACCGGCTTGCCATCAATGCTGCTCGGCAGCAACTCCTCGGCCAGACCGGCGGTCTCGGCGACGCAGAGCGAGATCACCGGGATCACCGAGACATTCGGCTCGCTGGCTGCCTCGGCGATCGCTGCAGTGGCCGCCTCCTGCACCTTGCCGCTTGAGAGCTCGGCGGTGCCGAGTGCCGGTGCAACGATGCTCTTGCGCGCGGCGTAAAAATGGGTCACAAAGGTGAGCCCGTAGAGACAGCCCGTATCGGTGATCATGGCGGGCTGCGCGCCCTCGAGGCGCGCCAGCACCCGCAGGGCGCCGAAGGCCGGGCACATCGTCTGTGGGTGGAGCTTACAGGCACTCTCCTTGAACGGCTCCGACGGGTCACTGGCCCCGCCGGGAGTCAGGGGAATGATCTCGGCCATGGTATGGAACCTTTCCGCTCAGGTGCGTAGTGGTATTATACGACAGTCTGTTTTGTTTTTGCGCAACTTTCGTCACGTTGTCCTTGTGAAACCGGTGGGCAAAGGCTGGCGAACTGCTATGCCCTGCGCGCCGTCCGCCTCCGGCAGTGTGGGGCTTGCCCCAACGCGTTGCGCCCGCCCTGGGGCGAGCTGCCAGGGCCACGTCAACGTCCGGTTGATCGTCTGCGCCGTGGGCGTCAACGCCCCGGCTCCTGGTGCGAAGGTCACCTGCGTGGCCGGTCGCGCCCGCGCAGGCGGGCGTCGCAGCGGCGAGCCCGTGGCTTCAGTCGCCGGGCAGACGACAGTGACGTGGCCCTGGGCGAGCTGCTGGAGCAGTTGCCCTTATGTCATCCGGCGTGTTATACTATCCACGCACAACGGTTTCGGGCCAGTGGGGAGCATTGTCGTGGGGTTGGAGCCTTCCGCGTTGCTGGCGACGGCCCACGCGATTGTCGCCGAGCAGCTCACTCGTCTGCGCGAGCTCCACAGTTCGGCACAGCAGCGCCTGGCGCGGCTTGAGGTTGATCTGCGCCAGGCGGAGCGCCAGCTGGACGAAGTGGTGCTGCAGGCGCGCTTCGCCGCCGAACGCGCTCAGGCCAGCGCGGCGAGCCTGGCTACCCGCGAGCGCAAACTGCGCGCCAGCTACGACCGGCTGGCTGAGGACCATGAGCAGCTGCGGCGCGCGCTGCGCCAGCTCGACCAGCTGGTGCGCCAGATCGATATGAGCAGCGCCACGCTCAGCGGCGGCGCCGAGGGGGAACCAGCCGATCCCTGGGTGCAGGCCCTGGCCGCCCAGGTGATCATGGGCCGTGAAGAGGAGCGCGCCCGCCTTGCCCGCGAGGTCCACGATGGCCCGGCCCAGGTGCTGGCCAACGCCCTGATGGGCCTGGAGCGCTGCCAGACGCTGCTTGCTGAGCGGCACCTGGACCGGCTCGGGGTGATGCTCAACCAGCTGGGCGAGAACGCCCGCGAGGGCCTGCGCGAGGTACGCGGCTTTATCGCCGACCTGCGGCCAGGCAAGCTGGAGGACCAGGGGCTCGCCGGCGCCATCCGCGAGTATGTGCAACGCTATCGCGACACTGTCAATGCCGCTGTGAGCTTTGAGGCCGATCCGCTGCCCCGCCTACCCCCCGAGACCGAGATCGTGCTCTACCGCATCGTGCAGGAGTCGCTGCAGAATGCGCGCAAGTACGCCCGGGGCGCGCCGGTGGCGGTGGTGCTGGCCGTCCGGCAGGACCGGCTGGCGTTGCAGATCCGTGACGAGGGGCCAGGCTTCGACCCGCGTGAGGTCGCGCGGCGCGCAGGCCGCGAAAGCTGGGGGCTGACCAGCATGCGCGAACGGGCCGAATTGATCGGCGCCAGCCTGATCGTCACCACGCGCCCCGGTCACGGGACGGAAGTCGCGGTGAGCCTGCCGCTGCGGGGCTAACCGTGTTGCCACCACAGGTGCTGTGTCCGGCTCGAGCCTGCCAGGAGTTCGGAGCGTCGCCTACTACTACAGTTGTATTTCGGCAGATGACCCGTTTCCGTCGGCGTAAACGCCTCGGCGAGTGCTTGCGAAGGCCACCTGCGTGGCCTGTTGAGCCCACGAAGGTGGGCTTTGCCCCCCGTAGCCGAGGGCTTTCAGCCCGACGGGGAGCGCACCTACAACTGTAGCACTACGGCGCTAGGAGCGAGACCGCTATGACCAACCCGATCCGCGTGTTGATAATCGACGATCACCCGCTCTTCCGGCAGGGCATTCGCTGGAGCCTGGAGGGCGCCGACGACATCGAGGTGATCGGCGAGGCTGAGAATGGCCAGGAGGCGCTCAAGCTCACCGAACGGCTCAACCCCGACGTCGTCCTGGTTGATATCAACCTGCCCGGGCTCAACGGCCTGGAGGTCGCCCGCGTCATTAAGCGCCGCGACCCGCGTATGGGCATCATCGTGCTCAGTGTTTACGAGGACGATGACCAGCTCTTCCAGGCGATCAAAGTCGGCGCCGCCGCCTACTCGTCCAAGGATGTCAACCCTGATGACCTGCTCTACTTCATCCGCGAGGTTGCCAGGGGCCGGTACCTGATCAACGAGGCGGTGCTCGCCAAGCCAAGCGTCGCCACCCGCGTGCTCCACCAGTTCCGCGAGCTCGCCGCCACCGACGATGAGCAGACGTCGGCGCTCTTCGCGCCGCTCACCAGCCGTGAGATCGAGATCCTCGACTGTATCGCCCGCGGTCTCTCCAACAAGGAGATCGCCAACGAGCTGTCGATCAGCGGCCAGACGGTCAAGAATCACATCACCTCGATCCTCTCCAAGCTCCAGGTGAATGACCGGACCATGGCCGTGATCTATGCGATCAAGAAGGGCTGGATCAAGATGGGCTACAACCCCGGCGGCGATACGGCGAGCCCGGAGTAGGCTGGCTGCCGGGTACGACGACACGACGTCGTGTCGTCGTACCCGGTGCTACGCGCTCTTCTTTGTCGCGCGCTTCTTCGCTGAGCCAGCCGGTTTTTTTGTCGTGGTGGCCGGTTTTGCCCTGCCCTTCACCACCATGGGCTGCTCAGCAGCGGGCGAAGCGTCGACCGGCGCAAGCTCTTCGAGGCTGTTGGTCAGATAGTCACACTGGGGATAGCGCGAGCAGCCGAAGAAGGGCCGGCCGAACTTGCCGCGCCGGCGCAGCAGTTCGCCCTCTTGGCACTTGGGACAGGTGACGCCCGTAGGCTCGGGCAGCGGCACCGGCTTGCCATCCTTGCCAATGCGGCGCGTATTGCTGCACTCGGGGTAGCCAGAACAGCCGAGGAAGGGGCCAAAGCGGCTCTTCTTGATCACCATCGGCCGCCCACAGACGTTGCAGAGCACGTCGCTCAGTTCGGGGCTGGCGGCTTTGTCGAGCACGATCTGCCCCTCGCTGTCGCGGTGGAAGTCGCTGGTGAAGTCGCACGAATCGGGGCCGCCCTCTTTGCTGTAGCGCGTGCAGGCCAGGAACTCGCCGTTACGCCCGAACTTGATCGCCAGGTAGCCCTGCCCACACTTCGGGCAGACCAGGTCGGTCACGATCTCCTCGCGCTTGAGATTGCGCATCTCGCGCCGGGCCTCGGCCAGGGTTTTCTGGAAGGGGTCGTAGAAGTCGCGCAGCACCGGCACCCACTGCTTGGCCCCCTCCGCAATGTCATCAAGCTGCTGCTCGAGCGCCGAGGTGAAGTCATAATCAACGATCGTCGGGAAGTGCTCGACCAGCAGGTCGGTGACCACACGACCCAGCGTGGTCGGGATGAGCTTCTTCTCGACCAGTTCGACGTACTCGCGCTCCTGGATGGTCGAGATGATCGAAGCATACGTCGAGGGCCGGCCGATGCCGAGCGCCTCGAGCTCTTTGACCAGGCTGGCCTCCGTGAAGCGGGGCGGCGGTTCGGTAAAATGCTGGACCGGCAGTAGTTGCACCAGGCTGAGCGGATCGCCCTCTGTGAGCGCTGGCAGGCGGCGCTCAGGGTCCTCGTCCTCCTCACCTTCGTCCAGGCTCACGTTATAGACCGCGAGGAAGCCGGGGAACTTGAGGACACTGCCGGTGGCGCGAAAGATGTAGGGGGCCGTCGCAGCATCAGTAGCCTCTGGCTGCCCGGCCAGCCGCTCGGGAAACGCGCCGATATCAACCGTCGTGCTATCGAACACCGCGGGGGCCATCTGTGAGGCGAGAAAGCGCTTCCATATCAGCTCATAGAGCCGGGCCATGTCACGCTCCAGGCGCGCGCTGACCTGCTCGGGCAGACGGGCGCTACTGGTGGGGCGAATGGCCTCGTGGGCCTCCTGAGCGCCCTTGGCCCTGGTGCGAAAGACGGGTGGCTTCTCAGGCAGATAGGCTGCGCCGAAGCGCTCGGCGATCACCTGGCGCGCCTCGGCCTGCGCCTCGGCGGCCACGTTGGTGCTGTCGGTGCGCATGTAGGTGATCAGGCCCACACTGCCCTCATCGCCGCCTACGTCCACGCCCTCGTACAGCCGCTGGGCCAGCGTCATGGTCTTCTTGGCACTGAAGCCCAGCTTGCGCCCGGCCTCCTGCTGCAGCGTGCTGGTGGTGAAGGGCGGTGCGGCGCTGCGCCGCTTGTCCTTGCGCGTCACCTTCTGGACGGCGTAGCGCGCGCCCTCCAGGTCGGCGACGATTGCTGCCGCCTGGGCCTGGTTCGCGATCGCGAACTTGTCGAGCTTTTTGCCGTCACGCTCGATCAGCGTGGCGCGGAAACTATCGCGGGGCGGCGTGTCGCCGGCTGGCGCGGCCAGCGGGCCCTTGAGCAGGTCGGCCTCGATCGTCCAGTACTCGACGGGCACAAACGCCTCGATCGCCCGTTCGCGCTCGACGATCAGCCGTACGGCCACCGACTGCACGCGCCCGGCCGAGAGCCCACGCCTGACCTTGTCCCAGAGCAGCGGGCTGAGCTGGTAGCCCACGAGCCGATCGAGCACACGGCGGGCCTGCTGGGCGTTGACCAGGTTGGCGTCGATGCTACGGGGATGCTCGATCGCCTGCTGCACCGCGTTGCGCGTAATCTCCTGGAAGACCACCCGGTGCACGGGGGTACGGGCTGGCACACGCACCGCCTCGGTGATGTGCCAGGCGATGGCCTCACCCTCGCGGTCGGGGTCGGTGGCAAGATAGACCGCATCGGCATTCTTGATCGCCTGGCGCAGTTCGCTCACCACCTTCGCCTTGGTGATCTCGTAGATCGGCTGAAAGTCATGCTCGATATCGATCGAGAGGTCGCGCTTTGGCAGGTCGCGCACATGGCCCATGCTGGACGTCACGCGAAAGCCGCGCCCAAGATATTTTTGAATGGTCTTCGCCTTTGCCGGCGACTCAACGATAACGACTTTATCACCCATACTGATTCTCTGTCCGCGCGGCAGCAGCCAGAGGCACGCCACCGGCTCTTCGGCCGAGCGAAAAAACGCTTCTGCACTATACGCGGGCGACTCAGGCTTGTCAATAGCGCTCCGGGCTCCCGACAGGGTTGATGCACCATACACAGGGTGCGCTCACTCTGCGAAGCTATGGACCTCGATGCACAGGTCGACGGGCGCCTCCTCGGTGAGACTGTCGAGGATAATGCCGGTCAGCAGGCGGGAACGGGGGGCGCGGGGCAGGTAGAAGAGGTGCGCGGAGCAGCGGGTATCACGCGAGCCGAAGTGGCGCACCGGAATGCTCACCCCTGGTGTGCGGGTGAGGGCCTGGCACCAGCGGCACTCGAAATGCACCGGGCCGCCGACCGTCCAGGCTTCCCGGAGACGGGCATTGGCCCGGAGGTAATCGATGTGCCAGTGAGGATGCTGCTTGGAGCGGCGGCGATGGTAGGCCAGGCGGGCCGCGAGGCCCCCGGTGCCAAAGGCACTGCCGACGTAGAGGTAGAAGCCGGGCGCAAAGTCAAAGCTGCCCAGCCGGCCAACACGCAGGCCGTGCAAGGACTGATCGAGCTGGAGCACCAGGATGTAGCTGCCCTTGACGGTCATCAGCCGCTCCGTCAGCCTGCCGTTCGCCAGGCGTCCAGTATACACCCGGGGTTGGTGCCGCGATCCTGCTGGCAACCCCGGCTGCGCGGGCCTGGGAACCACGCCGTTTGCCAGCAGGATTGCGGCAACGGCCCTGCTGATCCCTTGCACAAGCTGTGCATAACTCGTGCATTATGGTATGCTACTCATGCAGCGGCGCGTGCGGCTGCACCCGACGAGGGTATCGCTCCTACCAGTGAGCACGAACACATGATGAACACCGCAACTGTTTCTGCGTCTGCGACCGAGCGGCGCTACACCATTTCCGAGCACTACATGGAGGGCCCCCACGGCCCGACCCGTTACTGGGCTTCGACGCCGCGCCACGGGCTGCCGGTGGTCTTCATCCACGGCTATGGCGCGCTGATCGAGCACTGGCGGCCGATCATGCGCAGCGTGGCGCGCCAGCACAGCTTCTTCGCCCTCGATCTCTATGGCTTCGGCTACTCGGCGCGTCCCGGCGGCGTGCCGACCAAGGAGCGCTGGGCCGACCAGGTGGCCCGCCTGATCAGCGAGGTGGTCGGCGAGCCCGCAGTCGTGGTTGGCCACTCAATGGGCGGCGTGGTCGCCAGTGAGGTGGCCCGCCGTCACTCCGACATGGCCCGCGCGCTGGTGCTGGTCAACAGCTCAGGCATGCAGCCCTATGAGCGCCCGCTGACCCCGACCGACCGGCTGCTGCTCGGCGCGATCGGCGCGCCGCTGATCGGTGAGACGGTGGCGGGGATCTTTGCCAACGAGTGGGGGGTGCGCCAGGGGCTGCTCGCCTCCTACCACCGCAAGGAGCGGGTGACCCCTGAGCTGGTGCAGACCTTCGCTGGTCCGCTGCGTCGCTTCGGTGCGGGGTCGTACCTTGCCGCGACCCGCAACGCCCCCAACCTGGTCATCGAGCTGCAGCCGGGCGAGTATCACGGCCCGGCGCTGCTGATCTGGGGAGCAGAGGATCGCTCGATTCCCCCCTCGGACGGCGAGGCGATCAAGCGGCTGGTGCTGCCCCACGCCGAGCTGGCTGTGCTGCCCGAGAGTGGCCACTGCCCCTTCGACGAGACCCCCGAAGCCTTCAGCGACACGTTGCTGCCCTGGCTCGCCCGGCTCTAAGCGGGAACGCCCGCCTCTGCAAGATACGGCTGGCGAACCTGGGTACGCGGGCCTCCGGCCCGCATGCGGGTAGGACGCCCGCGCACCCAGCCACGCCTACGAGGGAGTTCGCCAGCAGTATCTCTGCAACATGCCTGAGGCTGACTAACCCCATCGACCCTGCAAGGCCGCAGCAGTGGCGCAGCCACTGCTGCGGCCTTGCCGAACCTGCCCTATGGGCCGGGTGTACGTGCGGGTTGTGGCGTTGGCCCCTCGGTTGGCGGGGGCGCGGGCGCCTCGCTGGGCGCCGTAGTGGGCGCCTCGCTGGGCGCCGTAGTGGGCGCCTCGCTGGGCGCCTCGGTCGGGAACGGCAGAGTCGGTGTCTCGACCGGCGGCTCCTCAGGCCCGCTCGTCGGGCCGGGCTCCGGCGTTTCGCTCGGGACCTCGGGGGTGATCGGCTCCAGCGGTGTAGCAGTATTGGTCGCCGTTGGCGGTAGTGGCGGCGGGATGTAGATCGGAGGGGCAGGGATCGCCGTGGGCGGCTCGGGTGTCGCGGTGACCGCCTCGATCGTGGGCAGCGGCGTCTCGGTTGGCGTGGCGCTGGGCGTTGCCGTTGCCGAGGGACGCGGCGTGGTGCTGGCCGTGGGTGAAGCCGGGATGGCGCTGGCCGTGGCCGTATGGCTGGGCATCGCAGAGGCGACCGGCGCCGGCACGCCCACGCCGGGTTCGCCAGTGGGTGCGGGCGCCGAGGGTGGCGCCCCGCCAAGCGAGACCCCCTCGCGCAGCAGGCCGACCCCGGCCACCGCATAGGTCACCAGGATCATCGCCAGCAGCCCCAGCAACAGCGCGTAGATCGCCCGGTCGCGGGGCGCGAGCGCCGTCAGCCAGCCTCGCAGCCCGCCGGCCGACGCAAGCAGCGGCTCGACCTGCGGTGCTGTGGCCAGCACCGGCGTTGAAGGCAGCCCGGAGCCCGTGTATAATGGGCACTTGATATGATTCGGCGAGAGACAGAAGGTCGTCTGGTAATCCGGTTGGACGAGCGGAATCTCCTGGGCCTGCCCGGAAGCGTAGCAGCGGTGTTCGGGGGTGGGCGACGCAAAGCGAATCGCCTGATTCTGCTTGAGCCCGAGATATGGGCAATGTCCGGTTTGCTCGACCATAGTAGCTAACGTCCTTGCCGCGTCGCGCTCCCTCCCATTATAGGTCCCGCTTCAGGTCGCGTCAAAGCTGCGTAGGAGCCGTATGCGCATCGCTATCGTCTCGGATATCCACTCGAACCTCGTAGCCCTGGAGACGGTGCTGGCCGCAATCGGTGAGGTCGATGCCCTCTGGTGCCTCGGCGATACCATTGGCTACGGCCCGCGTCCGAATGAGTGCATCGCCCTGATGCGCCAGTACGCCGATGTCGCCATCACCGGCAATCACGACCTCGCATGCCTCGGCAGGATCGACCTGCGTGATTTCAACCCCGACGCGCGCAAGGCCAACATCTGGAACGGCGAACAACTGAGCCCGGAGAACCGCGCCTGGCTTGAGCGCCTCGCCCCTGCCACCGCCATCGACGAGCGCTTCATCATCGCTCACGGGAGCCCACGCGAGCCGGTCTGGGAGTACCTGCTCTCCTCCGACCAGGCGGTGCACAACTTCGAGCTCTTTCGCCAGCAGGTCTGCTTTGTTGGTCATTCTCACGTTCAACTGGGCTTTCGCATCCGGAGTGGCTTCGACCGCTGCGAGCGCTTCATGCCTGATCGTCTGCGGACCGTGGCCCTTGACGGCCAGTCTCGCTTCATCATCAACCCCGGCAGCATTGGTCAGCCACGTGACCAGGACCCACGGGCGGCTTACGCGATCCTTGATACCAGCACCGGTATTGTTGAGTTCAAGCGGGTTGAGTACGACATTCAGAAAACCCAGCGCCAGATGGTTGCGGCGCACCTGCCCGGCGCCCTGATTCGCCGCCTTGAGTATGGCATGTGAATGGTGCCGTATGTACCACTGTGGGCGCCGCCTCGAAGTCTACACCGGTTTAGACCTCCGCCTTCACTCTATAAGAACGCGCGAAAGGCGCCGATGGGTATGATGTCGATGTGACAATCGGATGAGCACGGCGGCGACCGCGCCTGGTCGCTAGCCAGCATGTGCCTGGCGGTGACAGGATTGTCACCGGCCAGGCGCCGCCGGTTTAGCCGACATCAAACTCTATGGCGTAGAACTGAGCCTGGTCGTGCTGGCGTCGCTGCAGCGCCGTGCAGTTCGGTCGCGGCGCTGCAGCGGTGTGTTGCCCAGAGAGCAGTATGCCCAATCACTCCCCCCAGATGGCACTCCCGTCCAGACCCACGGTGCCCGTGTCGCTGATCGTTGTCGCCGTCGTTGCGCTGCTTGCCAGCCTTGCCATCGCCGTGCCTGGCGACCCCGAGTGGTGGAAGGTGGTCGTCCTTGGCATCGTGCAGGGGATCACCGAGTGGCTGCCGATCTCCTCCACCGGCCATCTGCTGATCGTCGCCGACCTGATCGGCTACAGCGGCAGCATTGGCGGCACCTTTGAGATCTTCATCCAGGTCGGCACCGTCCTCTCGGTTGTGGCCTTCTATGCCCACGATCTGCTTGCCCAGGGTCGGGCACTGCTCGGACGCCGGACGAGTGCCGAGGCCATCGCTGCCCGCAGGCTCTGGATCGGGGTGGTGATCGCCGCCGTGCCTGCCGCGGTCATCGGGGTGGCCTTCCGTGACTTTATCAAGGCGGTGCTCTTCGAGACGCCCCAGGTGATCGCTGGAGCGCTGATCTTCGGCGGGATCGTCTTTCTGCTCATCGAGCGCTTTCCGCCCCGCGCGGCAAGCACGCACGAGCTCGGGCGAATCACGCCCCTGCAGGCGCTCGGCGTCGGTGTCGCCCAGGTCTTCGCGCTGATCCCCGGTATGTCGCGCTCTGGCTCCTCGATCGTTGGTGGCCTGCTCGCCGGACTTGACCGCAAGACGGCCACCGCTTTCTCCTTCTACCTCTCGATCCCGGTCCTTGGCGCCGCCACCCTGGTGGACCTGCTCGGCAGCCTGGACCAGATCCAGCCGGCCGACTGGGGCCGCCTGCTCCTGGGAGCGGTGGTGGCTATGATCGTCGGCTATCTGACCATCGGCTGGCTGCTGCGCTACATCGCGCGCCACAACTTCATCGCCTTCGGGCTCTACCGCATCGTGGTGGGTGTGCTCATCCTGCTCCTGGCCGGGGTGGGCATGCTGTGAGGGTTTCAGGTCTGCCTGGTCTTCGCTTCCCAGAGCGCGTGTTGCGATCCCGTATCGTGGTGTGCGCGCCTCTTTACACCACCCGGGCCCACTCCGCTGTATGATCGCGCTGCGGGCCATAGGGGCGAAGCACCTGGCTCGCCGTTACCGGCTCTTGCCATAAGGAGGTCATATGGGCCGGACAATTAAGCACGCCTGGCTACTTGCCACAGTAGCCGGGCTTGTGGCGTTATTCCTGGCGGTTCCGGTGTTTGCCGCGGAGTTCGGCAGTGGCGATGTCTATCGGCTGGCCGCGGGCCAGGTGGTCGAGGATGACCTGACGGTCTTTGCCCAGGAGATCTACATCGATGGTAAGGTCGAGGGCGACCTCGTCGCCATGGGCGCCTACGTCGAGGTCAATGGTGTAGTGACCGGTGACCTGCTCGCCGCGGGCGCCGAGGTGCGCATCAATGGCGTGGTTGAGGATGATGTTCGCGCTGGCGGCGCCGGCGTGATCGTCACCGGCACGATCGGCGATCATCTCTTTGCTGCCGCTGGCGGCGGTCAGGGCATGACCAGCGCGATGCGTGTGGCCGGGCGCACGGTGGTCCAGGGTGTGCGCATCGAGCGCGGGGCGACGGTGGGCGGCTCGGCCTACCTGGTTGGCGGTGAGGTGCTGATGGACGGCAAGGTCGCCGAGGAGTTGCGCATCGGGGCGGGCGTGGTCAATCTGAACGGCAATGTCGGCAAGGACGCCACCATCGAAGCCGACACGCTGAATATCGGCGGGGCCGCGCAGATCGCGGGGCAGCTCAGCTACACGGCGCCGGAGCAGGTGACCGTGCCGCCCGGTGTGGCGAGCGACGTGCGCTTTGCGCAGCGCGAGGCGACCCAGCCCGCGACCAGGCCGTTCGTTGACGTGAACCGCATCGTGCGCATCCTGCTGACCCTGGCGGGCTTTGCCCTGCTCGGCTGGCTGATGCTACGTTACACACCTGCGGCGCTGCGGCGTCCGGCGGAGGCGCTGGCCGCCCGTCCGGGCCAGGCGGCCCTCTACGGGATCGCGGCCGTGGCGGTGCTCTTCGCCATCCCGCTGCTGTCCGGCCTGGTCTTCCTCGCCATCCTGCTCTTCTGGGGCTGGTTCCCGGCGATCATGTTTGCATTGCTGCTGACCGCTGCCCTGGTGCTCGCCTGGACGCTCAGCCCGCTGATCACCGGCCTCTGGGCCGGGCGGGCGCTGCTGGCGGCGACCGGGCGGAGCGAGGGTGACTTTGTGGCCCTCTGCATCGGCGTGCTGCTGATCGTGCTGGCGAGCCTGCTGCCCTGGGTGGGCTGGCTGGTCGGCCTGGTCAGCCTGGTGTTTGCCCTGGGCGCGATCATCGCCATGCGGCGTGGCGTCTACGACGCGCCGCTCCCCACCACTCGCCCGGCGGCTACCCCGGCGTAGGGTGAAGCTCGCAACCTCTGCGGCTCTGCGCAGGATGGCTCCATCGGCCATCCTGTGCGGAGCCGCAGCCGTTGCGAAGGTCCAGACGCCGAGCGATGCTTCGTTAGCCTCTGATGATGGCCAGCACCTCGTCGCGCCGCGCCGCCATCTCGGCAGGCGAGGCGATCGACTCGAGGTTGAGCCGGATCAAGGGCTCGGTGTTGGAGCCGCGGACGTTGAAGTGCCAGGTGGGGTAGCTCACCGAGATGCCATCCAGCCGCTCGACCCGCCCGTCGCTGTAGCGCGCCGCCAGTGCGGCCAGCCGGGCCGGGACATCGTCCACCCTGGAGTTGATCTCGCCCGAGATGAAGTAGGTTGCCTCCAGCTCCTTGAGCAGATCGCTCATGCGCACGCCGCGCCGCGCCAGTAACTCCAGCAGCAGCAGCGAGGGGATGATCCCCGAGTCGGCGTAGTAGAAATCCTTGAAGTAGTAGTGACCGGTCACCTCACCGGCGAAGACCGCATCCTCCTCGGCCATGCGCCGCTTGATAAAGGCGTGGCCCACCCGCTCCATCAGCGGGGTGCCGCCCTTCGCCCGGATCATGTCGGGGACGGCCCAGGAGGCGCGCACATCGTAGATCACCCTGGCGCCGGGGACCTTCTCGAGCATGTACTGGCCCATGATCGCGGTGAGGAAGTCGCCCGAGATGAACTGGCCCCGGTCGTCGACGGCGAAGAAGCGGTCGCCGTCGCCGTCGAAGAGGAAGCCGATGTCGAAGCCCTCGGCGGGCACGCGGGCCTGCAGTTCGGCGCGGTTCTCAGGCTGCAGCGGGTCGAGGCCGTGGTTGGGCAGGGTGCCGTCGGGTTCGAGGTACATACCGGTGAATGCGATCGGCAGCCGCGCGTAGATCGCCTGCAGAATGGGGCCGACCATGCCGTTGCCGGTGTCGGCGATCACCCGCAGCGGGCGGCCCAGGGCGCCGCCGTTTTCGAGCGCCGCCACGTCGATCAGCCCGAGCACCCTGGCAATGAACGGCTCCTGGACGTCATAGCTGGTGATCGCGCCTTTGCGCGTCGGCGTGGGAAACGCCTCGCGCTCCACGAGCCGGCGCAGATCCTGGATGCCCTCGTCGCCACTGAGCAAGTACGGCATGCGGCGGACCATCTTGAAGCCGCTGTACTCCTTCGGGTTGTGCGAGGCGGTCACCATCATGCCGGGCAGGCCGAGTGTCGCGCAGGCGAAGTAGTACTGGTCGGTGCTGACCATGCCGATGTCGGCCACATCGGCGCCCTGATCGGTGATGCCGCGGGTGACAGCCGCGAACATGGCCGGCCCCGAGGTACGCATATCGCGTCCCACGATCACCGTCTCGGCGCCCAGCAGGCTCACGAAGGCGCGCCCGATCAGATAGGCGGCCTCCTCGTTCAGGTCGGTCGGGTAGATGCCGCGAATATCGTAGGCTTTGAAGATGCCCGGGTTGATCTGCACAATGCCGCTCCTTCTGCACGTCATGCTGCTGCTGCTGCGCTATGCTACCATACCGAGGTTGACCCCACGCTTGCTGCCGGCCAGGGCTGAGTTGACAATCTGTTCAAGTGCAGTTGCGCTATACTGAGCCTGGACACGGTTCGTGTGCGCCTGGATGTGGAACGCTATGCCCTCTCATCCGCTTTTGAGCGGCGGCTGGCTGCTCAAGCATCTCTTCGCTCTGCTGATCTTCGCCAGCTTGCTCGCCCTTGGCGTCTGGCAACTGGAGCGGCTTGAGCAGCGCCGTGCGGCCAATGCGGCGCGTCTGGCGCTGCTCGATCAGAATCCGATCACTCTGACCGGGCAGGAGCCCGACCCGGCGGCCCTTGTCGGGCGCAAGCTGCGCGTGACGGGTACCTTCGTGAACGAGGCCAGCGTTGTTCTCCGCGGCCAGCAGTCGGACAATGGCGTCGCGGGGGTACACCTGCTCACGCCGTTGCGCATTGCCGGGAGCGAAGTGGCCGTGATTGTTGACCGGGGCTGGCTGCCCGCGTCCCAGCGTGATCCAGCGGCCCTGGCGGCCTACGCCGTACCCCGCGAGGTGAGCCTCGAAGGGCTGGCCTTTGCCCCCCAGACGCGCCCCGCCTCGCCACTGGCCCCCCGTGACCTGCCGCTCCCCGGCGAGGAGCGCATCAGCGCCTGGGTGCGCGTGGACGTCGCCAGGCTCCAGGCACAGGTGGACGTGCCGCTGCTGCCGCTCTACCTCGAGCAGTTGCCCGCCGGCGATGGCGCGCCACTACCTCGCCCGCGCGATCCACGCCAGCTTGACGAAGGTCCGCACCTCAGCTACGCCATCCAGTGGTTTGCCTTCGCCGCGATCCTCGCTGTCGTCTATGCGGCGCTGATGCGCCAGGAGCTGACGAAGCTCTAAGGCATGGTTCAAAAGCGAGCGTTTCAACGTTACCGTTGCTCCACAGTTCCACAGCTCTACAGCTCTACAAAGCCCTGTGTGGAGCTGGAGCGCTGTGGAGATGAGCGGAACAATGCGGGATTGCCAATTCCACCTGGTATAACGGAGCTCTTGCAGACCAGCGGCTGAAAGTCTGCTATACTGGGGGAGGGTATCGGGTGCAATCACCGGAGCATAAGCGGTGTGCGCCCGCGAGGGGCCATTGATAGCTGTCTGCCCTGGTCGCTGTGTGGCCGGGCGTGTGACCCATGCAGAAAGGTAGTTGCGATGATCGGTGGAGCGAAGCAGAGCGGGCCAAAGGCCGCCGCAGGCGTGATCGAGGTCAACGATCGCAACTTTGAGCAGGAAGTGCTGGCGCGCTCGACGAGTGTCCCGGTGGTGGTCGACTTCTGGGCGCCCTGGTGTGGCCCGTGTCGCACGCTCGGGCCGCTGCTCGAGCGGCTCGCTGCTGAGGCGAAGGGGGCCTGGATCCTCGCCAAGGTGAATGTCGACGAGAACCCACGGCTCTCGCAGGCCTTCCGTGTGCAGAGCATTCCTGCCGTCATGGCGGTGCAGGGCGGCAAGATCGTGGACCAGTTCGTTGGCGCGCTGCCCGAGTCGCAGGTGCGGGCCTGGCTCAAGCGCTTCGTCCCCGAGCCCGCCGACTCGCTGCTCGAAGCGGCGAAGGCCCTGGAGAGCAGGGATCCGGAGGGCGCGATCGGGCGCTACCGGTTGCTGCTCGGCGAGGACCCGCAGAACGCGGAGGCGCTCTTCGCTCTGGGGCGCCTGCTGCTGTTGCGGGCCGACCCCGAGGGCCTGGCCACGCTCAAGCAGGTGCCGGCCAGTTCGCCCCTCTACGCGCGCGCCATCGCGATGCTGCCGCTGGCTGACCTGCTGGCGGTCAAGGATCAGCCGGCGGAGACGGAGCTCGATACGCGCTACCATCAGGCTGCGCGCGCCGTGCTTGCCGGCGAGTATGGCGCGGCGATCGACGACCTGCTCGCCATCGTCGCGCGTGACCGCACATACCACGACGATGGTGCGCGCAAGGCCCTGCTGGCGCTGTTCGCTGCGCTGGGCGATGAGCATCCCCTGGTCCCGGCCGCCCGTCGTCGGCTGGCCAATACGCTGTTTTGATCACCCGGCGCCCCCCGGTCGTAGCTCTCAGGTGTAGGGTTTTTGGCGGATGGCGTCCTGATAGGCTGCCTGCCCTCACCCCCCTCCCTTTCAAGGGTAGAGTTTTTGCTAGGCCGCATTGGAAAGCGGTTGATAGGCCGAGGGACGTTCGACATGGGTGTCAAGACTTTTTGGCCACGGCTCTGGGAGCAATTGGC
>Ga0272446_1000658_pt1 | contig 53214 bp, 51 predicted proteins | sample YNPCB0061_FD_194587 | JGI IMG/M metagenome (GOLD analysis project Ga0272446, IMG submission 194587) | Hot spring microbial mat communities from Yellowstone National Park, WY, United States - YNP-CB-006-1 | ecosystem: Environmental > Aquatic > Thermal springs > Hot (42-90C) > Sediment | place... | reverse complement strand
CAAGGAACCAGCTTTATCATGCACATTCCCATTAAATTCACTGGCTAGCCAGTTAAATAATTACTAAGAATCAAGTTAATCTATGCCATTGACTATCCTTGCCCAGTACCTAGCGGGTGAATTTCAGAACTCCCAGCAAGCGATCACAAACCCAGCTTGGTACGTTCACCTTAAACTCTGGCATCGCCCTCTGCCTAAGCAAGTTTTTGCCCCCGGTATTGCTTTTTTTTGCGAACAAGCAAACGTCTATAAACTAGAACAAGCTTACCGTCAGCGGATTGTTGTCATCTATGAACAGAATAATCAGTTGTGGGCACAATACTATAAATTCCATCAGCCAGATGCATGGCGCAGGGCCAGTCAATCTAGGCTCAGCGAGATTACCCTCCAAGATGTAGAGATATTGCCGACTTGCCTACTGCCAATCGAGGTTGAGACACAATCAGACCAGTCGCTGGAGTTTAATGCCCGCACCGATAACCTATGCTACTTTACCTATGGCGATGCCACATATCACGTTAAGCTAGGTTTCACAGCCAGAAAGTATCAACTCCTCAGCTATGACCAAGGAATTGATACTAAAACTGGTCAGGTAATTTGGGGGGCGATACTTGGGCCTTTCGAGTTCACCAAGGTTATTGATCTCAGCGAAGAAATCAAACCAGCCTAGGTTGGCAATCCCCTTGGTACTCCTTCTAGAGCCTCTTGCTCTGTATCAAATATTTCAAACACAGAGTCCATCATGGTTACTTCAAAGACCAATTTGGCCTCTGGGTGGACGCTACATATCCGGAAACTGCCTTTGACCTTGTCGGCATCTCGCATACCTGCAACCAAGGAAGTCAACCCTGAGCTGTCGATAAAGTTAACTTGACTAAGGTTGACTACAACATGGCGACTGAGTTTGGAGATACACTCTTGTAACTTCAGGCGAAATTGCCAAGCTGTAGTGATGTCTAACCTTCCAGTGGGAGTCAGAACAATTATGTTTGTGCCGTCCCCCGTCGTGTGGGTCTTTTGCTCGATGTGTATCACCAATACCTCTCCTTAAGCAACCTGTCCTCACTTGGCTCGGATTTTTTCGGGTTCATTACCTTAGAGACTCTCAAGAGAGTCACGGATGGTAGGGAATCTTAGCTTGATTTTCTAATTTCCTGATCTGGATTTTAGCACCTAGCTGGATAATTGCTACCCTTTAGGAAAAATTCCTAGTCTTAATCCAAGGTGAGCCAATCTTGGGGTTTGAGGAATTTCTCGTAAAGCTCTGCTTCTGGGCTGTTGGGTTCTGGCTGGTAGCCATACTCCCAGCGTACCATGGGTGGCAGGGACATGAGAATTGATTCGGTGCGCCCGTTAGTTTGCAGCCCAAAGATAGTACCGCGATCATACACTAGATTAAATTCTACGTAACGGCCCCGACGATACAGCTGAAATTGTCGTTGGCGATCGCCATACTCCATCCTATGCCTAGACTCGACAATTGGCACATAGCTCGGCAAAAATGCCTGGCCACAATCTTTCACAAAATCAAAAATCTCTTGCCAACTGCGACTGGGTAGCGGGCCTAGTTTTTGACTGTACTGAGCGGCTGGGCCTTGGGGCTGGTCTCCCCGATACAGGCTGCCCTGGCCGTCTTGGTAATCAAAGAAAACTCCGCCTACTCCCCTGGTTTCCTGGCGGTGTTTCAGGTAAAAATATTCGTCGCACCAGCGTTTGAATACTGGATAGTAGTTGGGGTTTTGCCGATCGCACGCCTGCTTTAGCACCCGGTGAAAATGCTGGGCATCTTCCTGAAATGGGTAGTAGGGAGTCAGGTCAGCCCCGCCGCCAAACCACCAGACCGGTCCTGCTGCAAAGTAGCGGTAATTCAAATGAACTGTGGGCACATAGGGGTTACGCGGATGTAGCACCATTGATGTACCAGTGGCATAGAAAGGGTGTCCTGCGGCCTCCGGGCGTTGGTTCAAAATCGAAGGGGGCAGGTGTTCACCCCAGACCTCCGAGTAATTGACTCCACCCTGCTCAAAAATTGCTCCATTTTTCATGACGCGCGATCGCCCGCCGCCCCCCTCTGGCCGCTCCCAGCTATCCTCGTGGAATTGGCCCTGTCCGTCAATTTCAGCTAATTTTTGGCAAATTTGATCCTGGAGTGACTGCATAAATTGCTTAATGCGATCGCGGGCATCATCCGGCGGTAAGTTGCCATTGTCAACCGAAGAACTACCTGTAGATATCATGAAATTATCTTCTTGTATTCAGAAAAATTCTAGTTAGTATAGAAACCTGGAAATCAATGACACTTTACCCAGTGATCCCAGGGATGTTGATCCGATGGAATCAACAATACAAATTATCCTTGAGAAGGAAGACATCTCTCATGTTAGTTGGGTAAAATAAGATTTCGGTTCGGTCGGGAGGCGGCAGCCTTGGTTTTTAACTTTTCTTTTAAGTTTATTGTTCGGCGTGAGGGTTTGTCCCTACAATTTGCCCTAGATAAGACTTACCGCGTGGTCAGCTCTGCTTCGGTGGATGTACTGTGGCAAAAATTAATGAATCTAGCCGATGTGTCATGGCATCCACTCCTGGCTAGTACCAATGCTCCTCTGGGTCTAGTCCCCAAGCCAGGCTTGATTTATCAAGTGGTGACTAGAATTCTACCAATCCCAGTCCGGATATTTGTAGAACGAGTTTCCCCCATGGAACTGCTCAGCTTTCGGGTGATTGCCTTACCGGGAGTAGAAAATTTGGTGACCTATCGGGTCGAGTCGGCTGTGTGTGGGAGTTGTATTTCCTGTTCGATTACCCTGCGGGGGTGGCTGTCGCCCCTGTTGTGGTGGTTGATCCAGCCCTACATGAAACAAGTGGCTGCCCAGTTGGCCCAAGCCGCTGAACAGATTGCTGCCCTGTAAAGGTTGGGAAAGGTGTACTCTAAGGCAGTTATTTGTTATTTGGTTGAGGGTATGGGTCGGGTAAATTGGCAAGAACAGCCCAAGTTGTTGGTGGGTTTGAGTGTAGTTTGGCTGGTCGTCATCAACGGTGTGGCTTTTTTGTGGCACTTGGGGAGTACTGGCTTGGTGGATGAAACGGAGCCACTGTTTGCGGAGGCGGCCCGCCTGATGCTGGTTAAAGGTGATTGGGTTACTCCCTACTGGAATGGGGAAACTCGTTTTGACAAGCCAGCTTTGGTGTATTGGTTGATGGCATTCTGCTATAAGCTGCTGGGGATCAATGAGTGGGGGGCACGGTTGCCTTCGGCTTTCAGTGCGATCGCCTTGGTGGTTTTTCTGTTTTACGTGCTCAGGTGCTATGGCTGCACCCACGACAATCGATCGCCAAAACAACTGTGGCTGGGAGCTTACATCGGGTCAGGGCTGTTGGCCCTCAATCCTCAAACTATTGCTTGGGCGCGGGTGGGAGTCTCTGATATGCTCCTGAGTGCCTGTATTGGGGGGTCTCTGCTGGCTTTTTTTATGGGTTATGTCCAGTCCCAACAGCCAGAACATCAACGGGCTACGGCTTGGTACATGGCTTTTTATGGCTTGATGGGACTGGGGGTGCTGACGAAGGGGCCTGTGGCGGTTGTCCTGCCGGGGCTGACAATCTTGGCTTTTACCCTATATTTTGGCAACACTGGACGGGTGTGGCGTGAAAGTCTCCCCCTCAGGGGCTGGTTGCTTTTTGCTGTGATTACTCTGCCTTGGTATTTGGCAATTACGGTGGCCCAGGGCTGGAATTTCATTAATGCTTTTTTTGGTTACCACAATGTGGAGCGGTTTACGGCTGTGGTTAATCGCCACTGGGCCCCTTGGTATTTTTATTTTGTGGTGGTGGCTTTGGGGGCGTTTCCGGTTTCTGTTTATCTGCCCCAGGCGATCGCCCGCCTGCAAGTCCACAGACGCTCCTGGTGGCTGCGATCGCCCCGTTCTCAACATTTGGGCATATTTGCTTTGATTTGGTTTTTGGTGGTGTTTGGTTTTTTTTCGATCGCTACCACCAAGCTCCCCAGCTACGTCCTGCCCCTGATGCCCGCTGTGGCAATTCTCTTAGCCCTGCTGTGGAGTGACCCCCCGGTAAAATCTACCCCCAGACCCCTCCTGGCCAGCAGCATCGGAAATTTAATAATTCTGTTGGCTGCGGCCGCAGCCAGCTACTGGGCTGTGAGTTGGATTGGCCTAGACCCCATGGCTCCCCAACTTAAAGAAGCTTTACAGGCCTCTGGGCTGCCGGTGGCAGGCATGTGGTTTTGGTTGGCCAGTGCGATCGCTGTCGGGGTTTGTATCTGGCTGCGTCAGGAATGGTGGGCTTGGTCTGTGAACACTACGGCTTTACTCCTAGCAGTGGTAATGCTTTTGACCCCGGCCAAGGAAATTTATGACCAACAAAGGCAGTTACCCCTGCGGCAGTTGAGTATGGTTGTTAACCAACTGCGCCGCCCCAACGAGGAGTTGATCATGATCGGCGACACTAAACCCAGTGTGGTTTTTTACACCCAGAATCGGGTCAAATATCTCTGGGCTGCCCAGCAGGTGCTCCCCCACTTGGGAGAAACCATGCGCGTGGAGTTGGGGCGCGAGTCGGCTTTGATTATTGCTACCCGCGATAATCTCCGGGCAACTGGCCTAAAGGGCCGTAACTGGGACACCCTCGGCCGGGGCGGCCCCTACCGACTAGTCAGGGTGTCGATCGCCAAAATCAACCAGTGAATTTTGAGCTGTTGAAGTTCCCCGACTCACTGGATCAAGTAACTGCGCCATTTTTTGTCGGGGTAGAGCAGCCGCCAAGTTCGCCCTTGGGCCTGCTGTTGGATGTAGAGCAAAAAGGGCTGGCGCGATCGCAACTCATGTTGGGGCAATTTCAGTAATACATCGTAATTGCCTTGGATTTTGTAGGTAGGCAGACCTCCTACAGCCAAAATCTTGATTTTCCTGATGTGCAATTTAGTAATCTCTGGCTCCCCGGCTGGACGGTCTAGCTCAATTCCTAAGCGTTGATGGGGCGGCTCAATCTGCATGGCGATCGCCCGACGCACCACTTGGTTGTTGGGAAATTTCACTGTGCGATCGCAGCCAACAAAGCCCAGCCCCAGCCAAGCCACCGCTAAAATAACCAAGATTTTCTGTTTTAGACCCATGCCGCTAATTCAAACCCAGTCGGGACGTCCAGTGATTGGCTTTACACAAATTACTGGTAATTATTTTTTAATTTAACGTCTTAACCTTAGTCCGGGAACAACTCCTTTTTTCTTAAAAGCCCCGATTGTAAACTTCTTCCCACGTCCTAGGGTTTGACGATCGCCCCAAAGTCTGCCAAAACCGCCGCATGATTGCGAATTAGTGCCAAGAGATTCAAGCGATTTTGGCGGATCTCCGGATTTTCATCCATGACCAATACGCTGCTTTCCCCGTCAAAGAAGCGGCTGACAGCTGGAGCAATTTCCACTAAGCCAGTGAACAGTTGCTGGTAATCTCGGTTAACCTTGGCTGCTTCAGTTTGGGGGCCAAGGGCAATAAGTGCTTCATAGAGGGCTGGTTCTGAGGGTTTTTGAAAAAGCTGGGGCTGAATTAGTCCCTCTGGCTGGAGGACTCCGCTAGCCAAGGGGCCGGCCAGGCGAGCTGAGCGATTAATGGTTTCATAAATTTGCCCCAGGCGGCCATCGGTGCGGATCTGGTGCAAAAATCTGGCGCGATCGCGCACGTCCAAAGGATACTGCAAAGCCCTGGCCAATTGTTCTGGGTCGTCTTCGTTCAAAACCGCATTGATTAGATCGTAATCAATCCCCTCCTCTTGCAGTTGAGTCCTGATCCGCTGCCGGAAAAATTCTCTCAAGGCATCACTGGCTTGCAGTTGCTCAAGGAGTTGCCCTAGGTCGATCGCCAAATCAAAGGCCCAGGTAATACTAACCACCGCATTGGCTGCCCGACGCAGGGCAAAGGGGTCGGAAGAACCGGTTGGGACCATCCCCAAACTAAAAATACTCACCAGGGTATCCAGGCGGTCAGCAATTCCCACAACTTGCCCAGCCAAGCTCTGGGGCAACTGGTCCTCAGTGTTACGGGGTTGATAATGCTCCCTAATTGCCCTAGCTACGACCGGATTTTCCTGGGAAGCCAGGGCATATTTTTCGCCCATGATTCCCTGCAATTCTGGAAATTCATAAACCATCTGGGTGACCAAATCGGCCTTACACAGTAGAGCCGCCCGCAGGATTGCTGTGGTCTGGTCTGCCCCAAGGTCGAGTTGCTGACAAACCAACTCGGCTACTCGCACGATCCGATCAACCTTAGCCCGCACCGTCCCCAAATCCTCTTGGAAAGTCACCGTTTCTAACTTGGGCAGATAGCTCTCCAGACTTTTGGCACAGTCAGCCCTGTAAAAATACTGCCCATCGGCCAGCCTAGCCCGGATCACCCGCTCATTACCAGCGGCGATGATGGCAGATTTGGCCGGATCACCGTTGCTGATCGTAATGAAATAAGGCAATAGGGTCTGGCCATCGGCTTGAAAGACTGGAAAATAGCGCTGTTGTGAGATCATCACCTCGGTGATCACCTCCGCCGGCAAAGCCAAAAACTCCTGATCAAATTTGCCCAAAACTGCGGTGGGGTATTCCACAAGATCAACGACCTCCTGCAACAGGTCAGGATATAGAATGCTCTGGCCACCAACTTGGGCGGCTGTGACTTGAACCTGTGTGGCGATCGCCTCCCGGCGAGTTTGAGGATCAACTATCACAAATGCCCCAGGCAAGGCAGTCGGGTAATCTTGGGCATGGGTCAGGCTGACTGGCTCTGGATGTAGTACCCGGTGCCCCCAAGAAAGGCGATCGCTCCTGACCACCCCAGAACCATTAGCTAACTCCAAGGGCAGAACCTCTTGATCCACCAGAGCAACAAGCCAGCGAATCGGGCGAGAAAAGCGCAGGTCGCCATCGCTCCAACGCATAAAACGTTTACCCTCCAGTCCCCTAATCCATTCGGGGACTAGGGTCGTTAAAACCTCGCTGATGGTCTGACCAGGGATACTTTTTTTAATAAATGTAAAATCGCCCTTGTCTGTGGCTTTGATTTGTAGCTCCTCGACATCTACCCCTTGTTTTTTGGCAAAGCCGATCGCTGCCTGGGTCGGCTGCCCATCTTTGAATGCACTGCTAGCGGGCGGGCCTTTAATTTCCTCAACCCGGTCACTCTGCCGGGGAGGCAAACCTTCTGCCAGTACCGCCAGCCGCCTGGGTGTGCCGTAGACCTGCACCGGAGTGACACCGAGGTGATGGGCCGCCAAGCTCTGGGGAACTAACCTCTGCCATTGGGCGATCGCACTACTGACAAAACTAGCAGGTAGCTCTTCGGTGCCGACTTCCAGTAAAAACGTGGTCATACAGGTGGAGTTGAGGGTTATGGAAAAAGTTAGCCAAGCCTATGACTCGCAATATTATATCTGCTCAGTTACCCGGTCAATTCTGGGCTGGCATTGGTCGAGTAGCCATTCGCGCCAACCTTTGACCGCCCTTTGCAGATCACTTGGCAGCCAGCGATCGTACTGGGGATAAACTGGCAGCCGGGGTTGTAATTGCCAACCTCCCAATTCTTTTTGCAGAGCTTCCTGGTGGGGGTGGCTGTAATCGGGGTTAACTTCATCGATAGGGCTGAGGCCGCCCAGATCCCTAGCACCAGCCTCAACACAGGCGCGAATTTGCCCCTTAGCCAAGTTGGGAGGAATTTGAATTACCACTTCTGGGGGGAGAATTTGTCTGGCCAGGGCTACTACTGGCACTAAATCCAGAAACTGATTTTGAGGAACAAGTTCTTTAGTACCGGGGCTATAGGGTTGGAGGATGACTTCTTGGATGTGTCCGTAGCGCTGCTGAATTATGGCGATCGCCTCTAGACTCTCCCGCCAGTCTTGGCTAGTCTCACCGATACCCAGCAAAAGCCCAGTTGTGAAAGGGATGCCCAATTCCCCAGCCCAAATCAACTGCTGACAACGTACCTCCGGTCTTTTGCTGGGGGCGTAGCGATGTACTGTTTCTAATAGTTTGGGAGTCAATTGCTCCAGCATCAAACCCATGGACACATTCACTTCCCGTAATCGAGCCATTTCCCGATAGCTGAGGGGCCCAGCATTGGTGTGGGGCAGAAAACCTAAATCCAAAGCTAGCCTACCCAGTTGCCAGAGCCTCTCTAGCCAAGACGATCGCTCCTGAGATTGGGGATGTACCTCACCGCTGAGAATTAGGATTTCACACACCCCCTTCAAACCAGCCAGGCGATCGCGAGCCGCCCCCAAGCTCAGTTCCTGACCTTGCCCCGGATCAACGCGGAAATTACAGTAACTACACCGATTGAAACATTCGTAGGTCGGCACCAAGGTGTAACTGGGGCTGTAGGTTACCACGGGCATGGCTTTCAGAATTCCCTAGCTGGTCTTGATATACATTAGAGTTTGTCCGTATTCCACCGATTCGCCATTCTGTACCAAAATTTCCATAACCTGCCCAGGGGTTTCCGCTTCAATTTCATTCATTAGTTTCATGGCTTCGATGATGCACAATACCTGGCCTGCGCGGACGCGATCGCCCACCTCCACGTAAGGTGGTTCATCCGGGGCGGGCGCACGGTAAAAAGTTCCCACCATCGGTGATTTCACCGCTTCGTAATCCTCTTGGCGGCTAGCAATCGACGATTCCTTGGGGGAATCTGGCACTGGTACTGCTGCCATTACCGACGGAGCCGCCATTGGAATTGGCCCATTGCCCCGGCGCACAGTCAGCTCAAAGTCAGAGTTCTTCAGAACAAATTCAGCAATATCAGTATTGGTAATTGCTCCCAGGAGTTCTTTAATCTGCTCAAAGTTGATTGCCACAAGCTATATCCCCACGTTGGATTTTTATTTGCCCTACTCACGCCCCAAATAACTGTCAGTGCGAGTATCAATTCTGATCCGCTCACCTACAGAGATAAATAAAGGTACCATCACCTGGGCCCCCGTGGAGACGATCGCTGGCTTTGTGCCCCCAGTGGCTGTGTCACCCCGTACTCCTGGGTCAGTTTCAATAACCTCTAGAACCACAAAATTGGGCAGTTCCACATCCAACACCTGCCCTTCCCAGGTAAGTACCCCCACCTCCATGCCCTCAGTCAAGTACTTCACCTTGTCCCCAATTTGCGCCTCACTCAAGCGGGCTTCCTCGTAGGTTTCCATATCCATGAACACGTAGTCATCCGCCTCTTTGTAGGTGTGTTGCATGGTAGTTTTTTCCAAGTTAGCCTGGGGAACAGTTTCCCCAGCCCGGAAGGTACGCTCAACCACTGCACCAGTTTTGACGTTTTTTAACTTAGTACGCACAAAAGCCGAACCCTTGCCCGGCTTCACATGCAGAAATTCCACTACCCGCCAAACTGCACCGTCCAAAACTATGGATACGCCGGGGCGAAAGTCGTTGCTAGAAATCATGCTGCTAAATAGTTTGACTTAAACTGAATTAAGGTGTAATGCCAAGGTTGGTTGAACCAAGGTTGTCTAAAAATATAGAAATTCCCAAACTATACAAACTATATGAGAAGCCTTCTTAGGAATTTGGCTATGCGACTAGCAATTATACCAGTTTACGAGTTTTCCCTCTGCCAGTTGCCAGGGCTATTTGGAAATTGTTAGTTAATCAAGAACTTAAACAAATATTAAATATGTGTCCCATCCCCATCTAAAATTAGCTCCTAAATAGGGCTACAACTTAGGATTTTTTTTAATCTGGCAATTATTAATTTATGACAAGTGATATTGAGCGATCGCAGTCTTTCCGATCACAACTCCACCCTTTAATCCATCAACTCGCCGATCGCATCGAAGCCCACTGGCAAAACTACCTAGAGCTTTCTCCCTACCCAATTCCAAAAGATCTGGGCTACGTGGAAGGGAAGCTTGAGGGCGAGAAACTGGTAATTGAAAACCGCTGTTGCCAGTCGTCACAATTTCGGAAACTCCACCTAGAGCTTGCCAGGGTCGGCAACAATCTTGATATTCTCCACTGTGTGATGTTTCCCCGCCCAGATTATGACCTGCCCATGTTTGGCACAGACTTAGTCGGCAGTGCTAGGGCTGGTATCAGCGCTGCGATCGTCGATTTATCTCCCCTCAGGGGCGATCGTACCCTGCCAGCCGCCTACACAAGGGCCCTGGCCCAGGAGCAACCCTATCAATTCCTACAACCCAGGGAACTGCCAGCCTGGGGTGATATTTTCTCCGAGTTTTGCCTATTTGTCCGCCCCAGCGACCCCCAGGAAGAAAACCAATTCCTTGCCCAAGCCGATCGCTACCTGGAAACCCACTGCCGCCTAGCCGCTGCCGCGACCCCTGACCCCAGCCAGGCCGCAGCACGACTACACCAGCAGCAATACTACTGCCAACAACAACAACAAAATGACAAAACCCGACGCATCTTGGAAAAATCCTTTGGCAGTAGTTGGGCAGAATACTACATGAGCCAAATGCTCTTTGATTTGCCCGATTAAACCCTTGGCAGTTTTTATATAACAATGGTTTAATAATAAATATTAAGCATTACTTTATGATTGGGTTAGGGTAATCGCACATTCCTAGCTCAAAAGCCACATTCACCAGGTTAGTTTTACCAAGGTCTTAGCGTGAACAATCAATTTGGCTTAACAGGCAAATCGGGAAGGCTTTGGGTGATTGCCCTAGGCACACTAGGCGTAGCCGTCACCCTTGGTACAGCCATCTACAGCATTAATCAAATGGGCCGCCCCCAAACAGAAGCTTCAGCCCAGGCTTCCCCATCTCCCGCCGTTAGTTCTATCAGCGCCCTGGGTCGCCTTGAACCCCAAGGGGAAATTATTGACATTGCTGCACCCAGTAATTCCCAAGGGGCGAGAATTTCCCAAATGATGATCAATGAAGGGGATGAAGTCCGCCAAGGGCAAGTGCTAGCGGTTTTAGACACTAGGCAACGCCTAGAGGCCGCCCTAGCCCAAGCCGAAGCGGCTGTGCGGGTAGCTGAAGCCAATTTAGAGCGGGCCGTGGCTTCCCAGGTGGGTACGGTACCCGCCCAGGGGGCTGAGGTTGCTCGTCTAGAGGCAGAGCTACGTCGCCAGGAGCAAGCCAACCAAGCCACCCTAGCCCGCCTCCAGGCCCAGGAGCGCGGCCAGGTGGAAGTCCAAACAGCAACTGTAGCTCGTAACGCTGCCGAATTGCGGACTGCTGAGGCTGATTTTGCCAGATTCCAGCAGTTGGCTGCCGCTGGGGTAATTTCGGCTAGTGATCTAGACCAGCGCCGCTTGGCTTTAGAAACGGCCAGGGCCAGATTGAGTGAAGCCAGTGCTAACCAGTCGCAGGTTGTGGCTAGCCAGCGTGAACAGATTAATGAGGCGATCGCAACCGCCCAGCGGATTCGCGAAACCCTCCAAGAACAAATCAACCAAGCCAGGGCCAACCTAGAACGAGTCGAGCAGGTGCGCCCTGCGGATATTGCCTCAGCCCGGGCCGAAGTAGAACGAGCGATCGCCACCGTCACCCAAGCCAGAGCCGATTTAGACCTGGCCTTTATCCGCTCCCCCGTGGCCGGGCGAGTCCTCAAAATCAACACCAAAGCCGGAGAAGCAGTAGCCCAAGACAAGGGCATCATCGAAATTGGTCAAACCAGTCAAATGATAGTAATCGCCGAAGTTTACGAAAGCGATATCAGCAAGGTCAAAGTCGGGCAGCGGGTTGATATTGTCAGCGAAGGCAGATCTTTTACTGATACCCTCAAAGGCAGTGTCTCCCAAGTGGGGCTGAGAGTAGGCAAGAGCAATGTTTTACCTACCGACCCCGCCGCCGACGTAGATGCGCGAGTCGTGGAAGTCAAGATCCGCCTCGACCCCGCCGACAGCCAAAAAGTAGCCGGGTTGACCCAATCCAAAGTGATTACCAAGATTTACTACTAATCCCCATGAAGATACCCTTAGCCTGGTTACAGCTTACCCGCGAGAAAGTCCGCCTCCTGGTAGCCCTAGCGGGAATTGCCTTTGCTGATATTTTAATGTTTATGCAGCTAGGCTTCCGGGATGCTCTATTTGAAAGTGCTGTTACCTTTCACCGCAGCCTGAATGGGGATGTGTTCATCATCAGCACCCAATCCACCTCCTTGATCGCGATGCGGACTTTTTCCAGCCGCCGCCTATACCAGACCCTGGGGTATCAGGGAGTCGCTTCGGTAGAACCTGTATATGTAGATTTTAGCCTATGGAAAAACCCAGAAAACAAAAAAACCAGGGGGATCATGGTGATTGGGTTTAATCCAGATGACTTGGCTTTAGACTTGCCGGAGTTACCCTCCCAGACTGATCTGATTAAAATTCCCGATACAATTTTGTTCGATCGCGCCTCCCGAGAGGAATTTGGCCCAGTGCCCCAGCTCTTTGCCCAAGGTCAACTTCCCCAAGGTCAGCCAGTTGAAACTGAAGTCCGCAGCCGCCGAGTCAGAGTAGGCGGTCTATTTAGCTTGGGGGCCTCCTTCGGAGCCGATGGCAACATCATTGCTAGTGAGCAGACCTTCCATCGCATCTTCACCAACCGCACCCGCAACCTGATCGATATTGGGATGCTGCGACTGCAACCGGGAGTCGATCCAACCCAGGTGGTAGCTCAACTACGACAAGCCTTGCCCAACGATGTGCGGGTGTTCACTAAGGCAGAATTCATGGAGTTTGAGCGCAACTACTGGGCTGAGGGTACAGCGATCGGCTTCATTTTTACCCTAGGAACAATTATGGGGTTCATCGTCGGTACGGTAATTGTCTACCAGATCCTCTACACCGATGTGGCTGACCACTTGCCGGAATACGCCACCCTCAAGGCCATGGGCTATAGCGATCTATATCTCCTGGGAGTGGTTTTCCAGGAGGCGGTGATCCTGGCATTTATGGGTTACGTGCCCGGCGGAGTACTGTCGTTTTTCCTTTACAACATGACCCGCCAAGCCACCAACTTACCCATGTATATGACCCTAGCCAGGGCAGTAACAGTACTAATTTTAACGATAATCATGTGTTTCCTGTCGGGCATGATTGCGGTGCGTAAACTCCAAGCTGCAGATCCTGCTGATATTTTCTAATTCCAATTTATGGAGACTTTCCATGCTTAGTACTAATCCCCAAATCACCCCAGTTAATCTACTTGAACAACCTGCGGATCAGCCAGTAATTCAAATTCGCAACCTCAACCACTACTTTGGCACCGGCAGCCTCCGTAAACAGATCTTATTTGACATCAGCCTAGATATTTATCCCGGCGAAATCGTCTTGATGACCGGGCCCTCTGGTTCTGGTAAGACTACTATGCTCACTCTTTTGGGCTGTTTAAGGGCTATTCAAGAAGGCTCCCTCAAGGTGCTTGGCCAGGAACTCCACGGGGCGACTAAATCTAAAATGGTAGAGATTCGCCGCTACATCGGTTATATCTTTCAGTCTCATAATTTGTTGAAGTCTCTCACTGCTCGCCAGAATGTGCAGATGTCGATCGAACTACACGAGCACATTCCCACATCCCAGGCAATCGCCAAATCCATCGATATGCTGGAACATGTGGGCCTGGGTGAGCGAGTCAACTATTACCCGAATAATTTATCTGGTGGGCAAAAGCAACGGGTGGCGATCGCCCGGGCCCTAGTCAGCCACCCCAAGCTGGTCTTGGCTGACGAACCTACCGCGGCCCTAGATAAGAAATCTGGCCGGGATGTCGTAGAAATTATGCAAAGGCTGGCTAGGGAGCAGGGCTGTACAATTTTGATGGTCACCCACGATAGTCGGATTCTCGATATTGCTGATCGCATTGTCCAGATGGAAGACGGCCGCCTTTCCAGCACTGATCTCAACAACAGCTCGGCCGGTAGCTAGCTCTCAGTTTCTGGTAAAAAACTCCTGCACCAGACACATCTCAAACACATCTAAAAATTGTGCCTAAGCCGCTCGCCATGGAAGTCTTAGTTGTCGAGGATGAGCTAGAAATCGCTCGATTAATTGCCTTTACCCTAGGGCAAGAAGGCTTAACTTGTCATCTGTGTGGCGACGGTCTAACTGCATTGCAAATGGTAGCTACCCATAGTCCAGATGTGGTGATCCTCGATTGGCTCCTGCCGGGCTTAGACGGCTTGGAGGTGTGTGCCCGGATTCGCCAAAAGCCACCTCCCAAGGATCCCTACATTCTCATGCTCACCGCTAAGGGAGAAGAGATCGATCGGATCGTTGGCCTTTCCACAGGGGCTGATGACTACCTAGTAAAACCCTTCAGCACCAAAGAACTAGCAGCCAGAACCCGCGCCCTACTGAGGCGCAGCCTCAGGCATGGAGGCCAGACCTTAGCTTACAAAACCACTCACTTTGTCGTAGATGTAGACCAACGCATAGCCCAGAGATACCGAGGGGAAACCCTAGAAGAATTAGAACTAAGCAACTTGGAATTTAACCTCCTAGCTGCTTTGATTAGCCATCCCGGCCGGGTCTGGCCACGCAGTCAGCTAATTGATAAACTCTGGGGTAATAATTTTTTTGGTGATGAGCGAGTGGTTGATACCCACGTGGCCAGGCTCCGGAAAAAGGTTGAACCGGATGCCAGTAACCCAACTTTTATTAAAACTGTAGTCGGGGTGGGCTATAAATTTGAAGACAGTTAGAAGACTGCTAACTGTGGTCACTCTGGCAGAGATAGAGATGTAATACTCTGGAGGCTGGGAAAATTTCTTGGGAAGCTGGCAAATATCGAAAGACTAAATCTATTCCAATTTGGATGATCCTACAGCTTAGTTTTGAACGATTAAAGTAGATTGTCGTATTCCACCTGTCCGTAATCGAGTTTGATCACCCGATCAGCCACATGAAAGTAGTGGTCGTCATGACTAATCACAATTACAGTTTTGCCACGGCTACGGAGTTCTGGTAAAAGCTGCTCGTAAAAAACTGCCTTGAAAACTGGGTCTTGATCTGCGGCCCATTCATCAAAGACATAGATCGGCCGGTCTTCTAGGTAGGCGGTCAACAGGGCTAATCGTTTGCGCTGACCTTGAGATAGCTCTAGGGTCGAGAGCTGCCCATCTTTAATTTGCACCTTGTGGTCTAGCTCTAGTTGCTTTAGGTAGTTCTTGGCCTTTAGGTCATTGTGCTCCAAGCCTAGGAAGCGATCGAACAAATAAAAATCTGAAAACACCACTGCAAAATGCTGGCGATACCATTCCCGGTTATGATCGGCGATCACAATCCCATCCAAACAAATTTCCCCAGACTCCGGAGGATACAGCCCCGTGAGAATTTTCACCAGAGTAGATTTACCACTACCATTGCCGCCAATAATAAACACCAACTGCCCTGGATAAAACTCTAGATTAATTTCCCCCAGACCGAATTCATGATCAGATTGGCTGCGGTAGGTGTGCTTGATTTGGCGCAACTCTAGGGCCAACCAAGTGGTTGCCAAAGGAGGGTGGGTAATTGCTGTGATCTCAGCACTTTCTGTCAGGGCTAGTCCCATTTTTTCTACCTTTTGCAGCGAAACACTGGCAGTCAGTAGAGCTGGCAGCCGCTCCATTAAGCTCTGCACCGGTGTTGATAAAAAAGTAATAGTCACCACATAGGCACTCAGCAATTGGGGATTTACTGGCAAAAATCGTGGTAACCCAAAAACCACCAGCCCCAAGATGATAAAGAAAATAAATTGTCCCCCGCCGAGGGCGATCGCAGAGGTCTTCATGGCTTGACTAGTTAGATTCCGGGTGGTGGCCGCTGTAGCTTGTAGCTCGGTTTCCAAAAAATCCCGACGGCGTTGGTTGTGGATCTTTAACTCTTTAACTCCGTTGGTAATGGTCTGGAAGTGTTTGTAGAGTTGGTCATTTTCTGAGCGCGCCAACTCCAACAGCCGGAGAGTCTGGTTAATTAAAAGTTGGATGATGACGATCGCCACCACAAACGCACCCACAGTCACCGCAAAAGCCGGCCCCGACAGCCACCCCAAATAGGCCAAACACCCCAGGATAATCGCCAAGTCAATGCACATAAAAGGAATAGCAAACACACTCCCGGAAATAGCCAGCACATCCTCAGTCAAAGTGGCCAATAGCCGGTTTGCTCCCAACTCCTCCAATCTCCGCAGAGGGGCAGCCAAAATATTGTGGCTCAGGCGCAATCGGAGTTTGTAGATTACTTCTTGAATCAAATCAACCAGTAAAAATTGAGACACCATGCCGGTTCCCAAGCCAACTACTGCCAGCAAAGCAAAATAGCTCAATAATCTTTTGGGAGAGTTGTCGTTAATGGCCGCATTCACCAGCACAATCAACTGGGCGCTACAGGTACCACTGATTAACCCGGTTGCGATCGCCACCACCACACTCCACCACGAAGACTTCAGCAACAACCAGATCAATTGCATAATTCACCTTATCCATAAATTGCCCATGCCAATCCCCAAGTCAACCAAAGAACGCCTTGACTACTGGCCCCAGCACCGCCCCTGTAAAGATCTGCTAACTAATCCCCACCCTTCAGTGATAATCTAAAGTGATGGTGCGATCCCACCGCCAGTATGAAAAAATCAGCTGCTAAAACTTAAGACATCAATTATGGTAGCAACCCAAACGAATATCGGGCGAATCACCCAAATTATCGGCCCCGTGGTAGATGTGGAATTTGCAGGCGGCAAACTGCCGCAAATTTATAATGCCCTGAAAATTGAAGGTAAAAATGAAGCTGGACAAGATGTATCAGTCACCTGCGAAGTCCAGCAACTCCTGGGCGATAACCAAGTCCGAGCTGTGTCCATGAGTTCCACCGATGGATTAGTCAGGGGCATGGAAGTAGTAGACACTGGCGCTGCAATCAGTGTCCCTGTGGGTACATCCACCCTCGGTCGGATTTTTAACGTTTTGGGCGATCCCGTAGATAACAAGGGGCCTGTGAATGTCCAAGACACCTTTCCCATCCACCGCCCAGCCCCAGCCTTAACTGAGCTAGACACCAAACCCACGGTCTTTGAAACCGGCATCAAGGTAATTGACCTCCTGACTCCCTACCGGCGTGGCGGCAAAATTGGCTTGTTCGGTGGTGCTGGCGTGGGCAAGACCGTAATCATGATGGAATTGATCAATAACATTGCCATTAATCACGGTGGTGTATCGGTATTTGGCGGTGTGGGTGAGCGCACCCGCGAGGGTAATGACCTCTACAATGAAATGATTGAATCTGGGGTAATCAACAAAGAAGAACCAGAAAAGTCCAAAATTGCCCTGGTGTATGGTCAGATGAACGAACCCCCCGGTGCCAGAATGCGGGTTGGTTTGTCGGCTTTAACCATGGCGGAGTACTTCCGTGATGTCAATAAGCAAGATGTGCTACTTTTTATAGACAATATTTTCCGATTTGTCCAAGCTGGTTCTGAAGTGTCGGCTCTCCTGGGTCGGATGCCCTCCGCCGTGGGTTATCAGCCCACCTTGGGTACTGATATGGGCGATCTTCAAGAGCGGATCACTTCCACTAAAGAGGGTTCGATTACCTCGATCCAAGCTGTGTACGTGCCCGCTGATGACTTGACTGACCCGGCTCCGGCTACTACCTTTGCTCACTTGGATGGTACTACTGTGTTGTCACGGGGTTTAGCGGCTAAGGGCATTTACCCGGCGGTGGATCCCCTAGACTCTACGTCGACGATGTTGCAGCCAGCGATCGTCGGCGAAGAGCACTACCAAGTAGCAAGGGCCGTGCAGTCTACCCTACAGCGCTACAAGGAACTCCAGGATATCATCGCGATTCTAGGGCTAGATGAACTTTCTGAAGAAGACCGGCTGATCGTCGCCCGGGCCCGCAAGGTCGAGCGGTTTTTATCTCAGCCCTTCTTTGTGGCGGAAGTGTTCACTGGCTCTCCTGGTAAGTATGTGAAACTGGAGGACACTATCAAGGGCTTCCAGATGATCCTAGCTGGTGAACTGGATGACCTACCGGAGCAGGCCTTCTACCTCGTTGGAGATATCAACGAGGCGATCGCTAAGGCTGAGAAAATCAAGGGTTAATCCCTAGTGCCCCTCCGGGGGCACTAACTCTTAATTAATATTTCTTGCACCTAGTCTGCATTTATGAGTTTAAATGTCCGTGTCATCTCGCCCGATCGCACAGTTTGGGATGCTCCCGCCCAAGAGGTAATCCTACCCAGTACTACTGGTCAACTGGGTATCCTGAGTGGTCATGCTCCTCTCTTAACAGCTTTGGATATAGGAGTAATGCGAATTCGTGCCGATAAGGATTGGATTGCGATCGCCCTACTGGGCGGCTTTGCTGAAGTGGAAGAAAACGAAGTAACCATCTTGGTCAACGGGGCTGAGCGTGGCGATCAGATCGATCACGAAAAAGCCCGATCAGCTTTCAGTGAAGCAGAGCAGCGGCTCACTCAAGCCCAAAAAGGGAACAACCGTCAAGACCAAATTCAAGCCAACCAAGCCTACAAAAAAGCTAGGGCTAGGTACCAAGCAACTGGTGGCATGGTGGGTTGATGCCAGCTACTAGCAGCGGGGAGTAGTGAAACTTCCTGCTGCTCTACCCCATTTTAAGTAATGGTAGTTGCCAGCCAAAGGCATAGGCCAGTTGGTCTGGCAAAGCCTCTGAGTACGGAGACTTGTTAATAACGATGACCCCACGCTTCTCCCGTTCTTGGCGAGTCATGTGTTCTTGGTGAACCAATACAACCACTGGAATGTTTTTACCAAATAAGCTAGAGCGCAGATGGTGTAAAAAAGTACTGCGTGACATCCGCGGTACATTCCAACTTACCAAGATGCCATCAGGGAGGTAGGCAGCTACATGGGTTAGTGCCTGGGGAACAGAACCAGCAAAATGAATTTGCCAATCAGTGCTGGTTTGAAGTGCATTAACCAAATGCCGTGAGCTTTGCAAATTGTCATCAAATACAAGAATAGACCGGCCTACAGTTTTGTACATGGGAGCGATTGGGGGTTATGGCTAAATATGCCGAGTCATTACTTGTTAGTTAGTCGTGGATTTAATAGGTTGTATATCTTGTGGACAAGTTAAGGATATACGTTCTTGAAGATATAAGTGTTTGAAAAACGAAATCTGGGTAGGGAACATAATATCTATAGTAAGCCAGTTTGTCTTTCCTGGATAGATATTCATGGTAAAGGTATGATGAATTCCTCAAGAAATTAACAAACTAAAGAGCTATTAATTGTTTCTTTACTTAATCCGGTCTAATTCTGTAGCAAATCTTCAATCACCACTGCCAATTAAGTTATGGGATTGTATCGCTACCGTATTGCCAAAAATCAAGCAGCCAAATCTCCTGAAATAACTAGTATTATTGGTAGATTCGTGCTCAATAAGATTTAGTATTTCTGCTAACATTAAACACAATCAAAGGGAAAATCTGGAGAAGATCCAGGAAACATTAGATATACTTTCCTAGATAAGATTACTATCCAAGCTAAAAACATACAGCACTTTTCATGTCTATGAAGGACATCTCTATTTTTGAAATCCTTGCTAGGTAATGGTTTTTGATGAGGCGGCGACCACCGCCTCATCAAAAAGTCCTGTATGTATTGGCGGTCAGTAACCATTTGCTTATACTTCAGTGGTTCATTGGGTGACTTTGACTTGGCTCAACCAAAAGCCACAGGAGTTAATCTGTTTTTCTTCGCGCCAGCGCGGCAAGGTTTCCAGGCTCAAGTAAGCTGCTTGGGGATGGCTGGGGATTGATAGTTCCCATTCGGCTGGCTCTAGGAAGGTTGGGGATCGCCCGGATTCCAGTACTTCACCAGTGGAACTGTATAGACGAACTCGAAACGATAACTCCTGACAAAACTCATAATAAAAATTTACAAATCCCCTGATTTTCATTGGCTGACTTAAGGGAAATAAATAAACAAAATTCCGTGTCCAGGCTTGGTTATAGTTAGCTGGAAAAGCTACTAGGGTATAGCTATTTGGGCCGTCACGAAATACCGCTGTACTATCAAACCAATCTGTCAGACTCAGCCAAGGGAGTTGGTTGCCAGGAATTTCGGGAATGGCCTGTTGCATGGCCGCTAAAGTTCTAATTGCCGTATCTAGGGTTGTCGCCTTGGTGCGTTGGTAAACCCGGACGATCGTATTCCCTTGGAAATAAAACTGCCTGGGCAAAAGTTGAAAGTCTTCACTAATCTCCCATTTTTGAGTAAAGGCCTCCAAGACTACCCTAACTACATCAGATTCCCCAGGGGGCAGCCATTCGCCGTTAGCTGGAAACTCGGCAAAGTCTCCCAAATATTCGCCCAAATTACTCGGTAAAACCACAAACTCAGCTTGCAGGAGTTGTTCGATCGGATAGTTATCCTGGGAATCAGCTTGGGGGGTACTGAGGATGTTCAGAATCTGCTGATTTTGCCCGTACAAAAAAATTTCCCCGGAGTTGATCAGACTAGGGCTGAGGTGCAGTCTTTGGTAGCCAGCCACATAGATGGGTTGATTTTTGGTGGCAATGCTACGCAAATAAGCGATTAAATCTGTAACCTCTGTGTAATCGTTCCGCACTAGGGGGGGTATGCCCAAGGCCAAGAACGATCGCCCCGGCAAATTACGCGAATCAGTAAATCCAACCCCCAGATTTATGGCTAAGCCCGCCAGTATCAACCTTTTTAACCACTGATTACCCGACTGTTGTACTGCCAAAGTCAAGCCAACAACTACCAAAGGGATAATGTGCAATGTGTAGAAAATGTTGCCATAGCGCAATACTCCCAGCCAAATTACCAGGGAAACTCCCCCAGACAACAGCAGTAACCCCGCCGCACCGGGTACGAGGCTTTGCCGATAAAATCCCCACCCAAAACCCAAGAGTACTAATCCCCAGGTGGCTAGACCAAATACAGCTAAGTAGTGACGACTAATGGTTAGTACAGGCAAACTCCATGAAGCGTAAAGATGACGATAATTGTTGCTAACAGCCCCCTGGGTAAATTCCGGAGCGATCGTCTGGAGCACTAGCCAACAGGTGGCAACAACCACCCCCAAACGCAGACTTTCAGCTAAAAATCGCCGCCACCAGTGCCGACCACCACTGAGGGTATACCAGCAAGACTGTAAACAGATTCCCCCAATCAGAGCAACTACCCCGTAGGCAAAGTGTCGCCGCAGCAAAATTGCCCCTGCTAAAAATACCCCCATCAAAGGTAGACGCCAGTAAAGTAGCAATACAACCAAGTCTCGAAATCCCAATCGAGCAGTGAGGAGCTGCCGCCAACGGCGCTGATGGTACCTGACTAGGGTAGGCCGACTAGCTTGGTCTTTTAGGTACAGCAACATGGCTACCCCCACCAAAACTGCCCCGCCCGTATCCGGGATGCCCAAAAATGTGGAAGCCCAAGTGGCTGGCACTAGCAGAGTGATAGCTGCGGCCAGCCAAAAAGTCAGGTAAGTGCGGCCCGGAATTATGTAGGTGGCAATGCCACCCATCACTAGGCTAAAGGGCAGCAAATAGACCAATGCTAAGGCCACTTGATAGACTGGCCGTGATTGCCCAAAGATCAATAGAAAAGGAATTAGCGGCAGAGTGTAGAGCTGGTTGCGCTCGCCTTTGAGGGATTCATCCAGGATTGTCCAAGCTTCTAGGGGCGATCGCTGTAGGGCATCGACTACTTCGATCGTCCGATTATACCAATCGATCCACCAGTGGAGATTATGCTCAGCACCTGTGTAGGCCAAGGTAACAGCAACAGAGACAAAGGCTAGTAAGGCGGTTAAAAGTATATCGCTGGCCCATTGTTTCAGCTGACCAGGTTTACCCATAGGATCTGCAAATTTTGGTTAAGATAAATTTACAGAATGTTATCACTACCAAGGGTCAATTCGAGCCAAATCATCTAACTCCTTTAGGGCCAGTTGCAATTTATTAGTCAACTGCTGGGCTGCCTGCTTGCTTGGCCCCTGGCTATACTCAGCCACCGCGATCGGTAGACCCACAGTAATTTTCACCCGCGCTCCCCAAGAAGGGTAGGGATGATTGTAATTCAGGCTGACTGGGACAATTTGCGTGCCCAGATGGTGGGTGGTTTCAGCTTGCAGGGCAATGCGGGCCAAGCCCGGCTTGATGGAATGAACCTGTCCATCTCTGAAAATGTCTCCTTCTGGAAAGATTACCAAAGTCTGCTGGGTGGCCAAGATTTCATTACAGAGCCGAAACATTGAAGTGCTGGGGTTTTTGTTGTGCACAGGGAATCCGCCCATCTGCCGGATCAAGTAGCCTTGGAGACCGAGCATTTCGTTGTGGGACACCATATAGCGCAGGTGCCTGCCGGTGGTGGGATAACCAATCGAGTAGGGAATTAAAATCCCATCCCAGCGCGATCGATGGGTCGGGGCAATAATCACTGGGCCGGTGCGGGGAACATTGGCTACGCCTGTGATGGCGATCGAGCTAAAAAATCTGGGAATGACTATGCGCCGTCCCAAAAAGTACAACAACGGCGACAACCAAGGCGACACTGGGGGTTTGGCAAGGCTGCTAATTGGGTTAGGGGAAAGCACAGAAGCCATATTTTAGGTATTGTTTAGGAAAGCTGAATACCTATAGCTTAGGTATTTGGCAACCCAGGGAGTACAGCCGCTTGCCACTTAGATAACTGGCCAAACTAAACTCCTACCCAAACCCTCTACTTGGGGATCTTGAACCGGATGATCCCAGGGTTTCACAGGGGCTTGTGTGAGGGCGGGGAACTCCCCCAGAAAAATTGGAAGTTATAGGTGGGGTTGGCGCATTTGGGATTCGAGGATCGCTCCATACAGGGAGCTAGTGGCTAAAAGTTCTTCGTGGGTGCCTTGGGCGACCAGGTGGCCGTGATCCATCAGGAGGATCCGGTCGGCGTTTTTGACGGTGCTGATCCGCTGGGCAATCACAAAGGTAGTGCAGGTGTGCTTTTGGATCAATTGGTCTAGGTTGGCTAAAATTTGGTTGGCAGTTTTAGCATCCACCGCCGAGGTGCTGTCATCGAGGATCAAAATACTGTAGTCGGTTAAAAGGGTACGGGCGATCGCAATTCTTTGTTTTTGACCGCCGGATAGGCCAATGCCCCGCTCGCCCACTAAGGTCTGGTAGCCATCGGGCAGACCGCTAATAAATTCATGAATTTGGGCCAGCCGGGCCGCTTCGATCACCTGCTCTAGGGAGGCGTTGGGAGCGGCGTAGGCGATGTTGTCTTGGATTGTGCCAGAAAAGAGGGTGCTTTCTTGAAAGACGATGCCAATGTGCGATCGCAGACTTTCTAGGCGGATATCCCGCACATCCACCCCATCAATTTGCACCGAGCCGGAGGTGACATCGTAAAAACGCGGGATCAAGTTCATGATCGTACTCTTGCCAGAGCCAGTCATGCCGATAATGGCAATTAATTCCTTGGGCCTAGTGGTAAAAGAAACTCCCTTGAGGGCTTCGGTGGCTGCTCCGGGATAGCGGAAATGCACATCAGTAAAGGTAATTGTGCCCATGAAGCGCTGAAAAGTCTTGGCATTGGGGTGATCGACAATTTCAATTTGGGCATCTACCACCTCGTAAACCCGGTCAGCAGAGGCTCCGGCTTGGGCGATCGCTGGGGCAGCAAAGCCAATCAACAAAATTGGTTGCAAGATAAACAGCAAGTAAGAGTTAAATGCCACCAATTCTCCAACGCTGAAATAGCCGCCAATCACCTGTACTCCCCCGTAGCCAAAGACCGCCACCGTCACCAGGTTGCTAAGCAAGAAAATGTAGGGGAAGGCATTGCGGATTGCCCGGATTGCCTTGAGATTACCCCGGACTAACTCTTGGTTGAGCTGGTTGTAGCGATCGAGTTCCTGGGGTTCCCGGGCAAAGGCCTTGACCACCCGTACCCCAACGATGCTTTCTTGGAGGACCCCATTCAGGTTTCCCAGTTGCTCCTGGAGTTGCCCAAACAGGGGGCCATTTTTAGCCAAGAAAAAGCCCAAAATCAATCCAGTCATCGGCACCATGCTCAGGGTAATTAGAGCAAGCTGCCAATTCATCAGCACAATCACAATTGCGATCGTCACCAAACCGACCACTGCCCCCACCACTTGAATCAAGCTAGTGCCCACAAAACTGCGGATCTGCTCCACATCGCTGGTAATTCGAGTCAAAAGTTGCGAGGTTTGGGCCTGGTCGTGGTAGCTAAAGCTGAGGTTTTGAATTTTCTGGAAAATCCGATTACGCAGGTCATAGGCCAGGGATTGGGAGATGCGCTCTGCCAAGAAGCTCTGGCCAAAGTTAAATACCCCCCTAGCGATCGCCACCACCACCATCAGACCGGCTGCCCCCAGCACCACCTGGAAGTCTTTTTTAGCAATCCCTTGGTCAATGCCCCAGCGAAACATCTGGGGAGTAATCACGTTGGCTGCGGTGAATAATAGCAGGCTGAAAATTGCCCCGGTTGAGGTTAACCAGTAGGGCGCAAGACCGGATAAAACTCGTTTGAGCGATCGCATGGAGTAAAGTTTGGTTCTAAGGTTAACTCGCCACTCCCAAGACTTCATCGGCGACCTTGCCGACCTTGTAACCAGAATCAATGGATTCTAGAGGGTCCTTGCGGAGACGATGGCGTAGGCACAAGGTAATTACCCGGCGGATATGCTCTAGGGTAACTTCAGTTTCCCCCTCGTAGGCGGCTAGGGCTTTGGCAGCCCGGTTAGTGACGATATCACCCCGCAGACCATCCACATCTAACTTGGCACAGACTTCAGAAATTTTGATTCGCAGCTCGTAGTCGATGGTCACCTGGGGCAGTAGTTGCTGGGCCGCAAGGATTTGATTTTGGAGCTGTTCCTGTTGGTTTTGGTATTCTTTGAGAAATTCGTCGGGCTGGAAATCAAAGCTAGCCCGCTGTTCTACGATTTTGACCCGTAGCTGTGGGTCTTTGACGGTGCGGATCTCGGCGTGCATCCCGAAGCGATCCAGCAGTTGGGGGCGCAACTCTCCCTCTTCCGGGTTGCCGGAGCCGACCAACACAAACCGTGCTGGGTGCCGGATTGAGATGCCTTCGCGCTCCACAGTATTCCAGCCGCTGGCGGCCGAGTCTAGGAGTACATCCACCAGGTGATCATCCAAGAGGTTGACTTCATCTACGTAGAGGATGCCCCGGTTGGCTTTGGCCAAGAGTCCCGGCTCGAAGGCCTTGACCCCCTCAGCTAGGGCTTTTTCGATGTCGATCGTCCCGCAGACCCGGTCTTCGGTTGCCCCCAGGGGCAAATCTACCATCGGAACTTTTTTGCTAACGGCTTTAACTGCGCCATTGCCGGCCAGCTCTGGATCATCGGGGGCCCGGTTAAAGGGGTCGCCCTCGGCTACCTTAATCTCTGGAAGTAGATCTGCTAGGGCGCGGATTGTGGTGGATTTACCGGTGCCGCGATCGCCCATGATCATTACTCCACCGATGTAGGGATCAATCACATTTAAGATCAGAGCCAGTTTCATTTCTTCCTGGCCGACGATCGCAGTGAAGGGAAACACAGTACGGCTACGGGTAGCTGCTAAACTCACGGGAAATATTTACCTTAAAAATTGTTAACTTAAGCCTTATTTTACTGTAGTCCTTGACTCCAATTGCGGATGGATCAGATGTACCGCAAGCCACATCCACAAATGCCAAATGTCGCGCAAAATCTGAGATGTTTCCAGCAGCCTCAGTTTACAAGGTTTCTAACCAAGTCAAATACAGAGCAGAGCGATAAAATCAAGGCACAGGGTCACACAGCGCGATACAGAGAAGTAATAAATTTATGAATCTAGTTCATGTTGTTGGGATTGATGCCGCTGGGATTGCTGGCCTGACCAAGCCAGTGCGGGAGCTAATCGACCAAGCCACCCTGCTAGTGGGGAGCGATCGACACCTCCACTACTTCAAGGATCACCCGGCTCAAAAACTGATCCTCGGCGAATTCCATGTGGTAATGCGCCAAGTCCGCAGCATCCTAGCCCGGCAGGAGCCGCCAGCCAAGGTTTTGATTGTGATTTTTGTGCCTGGGGACCCACTTTTTTTTGGGCTTGGCCGGTCGCTACTCCAGGAATTTGCCCCGGAGCAATTGGTGTTTCACCCCAATCTCAGTAAAATCCAATTAGCCTTTAGCCGCATCAAGCAGCCTTGGCAGGATGCCCGGTTTTTACAAATCCATGGGCGATCGCTAGAGCAGTTGCGTGAATACCTCCAGCAGCGGGTAGAGAAACTGGCCATCCTCACCGAACAATCAGATACCCCTGCGGCGATCGCCCATCTGTACCAGTCCCTCGATTTACCCTATAGCTACCACCTCTGGGTCTGCGAACACCTGGGCGAACCCCAGGAACGTGTCCACAGCTTCAGCCTTGATCACCAAAGCTGGGAAGAGGTACTGGCTGAAAGGTTTGCCCCGGCCAGTGTAGTGATTTTAGTGCGACGCACGGAGTTGCCTGCGGTCGGGCCCCTGCCCTTAGTGGGTATTGCCGATCGCGAGTTTCTTGATTCTCCCAGTGATCCAGGTCTAGTCACGGCCAGGGAACTGCGCCTACTCCTGCTCGGTGAGCTGCAACTACAACCCCAGCAAGTGATCTGGGATCTTGGGGCTGGGGCCGGAGCCTGTGCGATCGAACTGGCCCGTTTCTGTCCCCAATCGCAAGTTTACGCCGTGGAAAAAAGTAACATTGGCACCAGCCTAATTGAGCAAAACTGTACCCGTATGCAAGTGAGCAATGTAATTTCCATCCACGGCAGTGCCCCAGAAATTCTCCGTCACCTGCCCGCGGCCGATCGGATTTGGATCAACAACCTCAGCGACGGCCTGATCGGGATTCTAGATGCAGCCCAAAAACAGCTCAAATCCGGTGGTCTATTAGTCATGGGCAGTAGCGCGATCGAAACCCTCCATGAAGCCCTAGGTTGGTTCACCAAAAACCACTGGCAGTTCAAAATCCTCCAGATCAACCTAGCCAAATCAACTCCCATGGGTGGTCTGACCCAATTCACTGGCTTGGCACCCACGACCTTGGTTAGTGCCTATCCCCTAGAGGAGTTGCCCGCCTCAAAACTGGGCAAGTGGTAATCGAGTGAAATTTATATTTTCTTAAACTTTTTAGCCGCTGGTTCTTTGGGCAACTTGTGCTAGGCTGACCATGCATTGAAATAAAATAGAGAATAGTAGCCAAATTTCCACCCAGTACCTTTGGCGGTTAAGGTCTGTGGGGTATTCGTTTGAAAAAGTTAACCACACCATCTACCTAATATCGGACTTGATCCATCTTGATTCAACTGATCTGAATTGATCCAAATTGATCCAACCGATAAACTAGCCTATCAGCCGCATTCAGACATGAACAAGTACCGTATTATTACTGCGATGATCTTGCTCCCCTTGGCTGTATTTGGCTCCAAAGCCTCAGCCCAGAGTGAAGGCGCTAGCCTCAACACCCAACTCCAAACAGCCGTCTGCCAGCAAGATTGGGCCAGGGCAATCCAGGTCATTGACCGGATGCGGGCCATTGCTCCGAGCGATCGCCGCAGTGAGTTGGTAGCCTACCGGGCCCGGCTACAGGCCATGCTCCGCACCAATACCCAAATTCCCAACTGGCAATGCGGAACAGCACGGCCCACTACCCCTGTCTCTGCTAGCCCCAGCCCAACCAATAGCAGCACAGCCAGCCCCAGTGTGGCTACTAGCCCCAGCAGCAATAGCTCGGATAGCAACAACTCTGGTATTCAGGGGGTGCGCCGTGATCCTGGTGGAACTACTTCCTTAATCGAACGGGCTAGGGAAGCCTCTAGGAGTAACCGTGGGAACTAGCTGAGGGCTAGCAAGTTGGTTTAATTCATCAGAATAATTGGGTAATTGGGTCTGAAACCCGGTTTTTATCGTGAGGTTTAGGAATCGGCTCTAGCCCGGTGAGGATGTCGAAGTAAGCAGCTTGTTTTTTTGATAGTGCACTACGGAAATGAAATAAGAATGCAGATTGGTAGAAACACGATGTTGGACTATGATTCGTCATACTTTTATTTTTCTTGAGGTTTTTACTAGAGAAGGTGGCATTCAATCCTATGTGCAGGATATTCTGCTGGCCTATGCTTGCCTGGCTGAACGATCGCAAAACTACCAAGCTGATGTATTCTTGCTGCGCGATGCTCCCCCAAGCCAGCCGATTATTGATAGCCCTTATATCAAGTTCCACTACTGCCGCACCCCGTGGCACAATTTGAGCCGCCTGCGGATGAGTGCTGCCCTGTCGATGCATTTGGCCAAACGGAAGCCGAACCACATTTTCTGCGGACACATTAAACTGGCGAAGTTAGTCCAGTGGCTAGCGGTTGATATACCCTATACGGTGATGACCTACGGCAAAGAGGTCTGGTTTTCTCTGTCCTTGGTCGATCGCACCGCCTTGGCAAAGGCTCGCTGGGTGTGGACAATCAGCCGCTTCAGCCGTGATCGCCTGTGTACTTTTAATCAATTCCCCCCAGAGCAGGTGCGGATCTTACCTTGCATTGTGGATGGCGATCGCTTCAAAATGGGGCAAAAGCCACAGTATCTCCTAGACCGCTACAAAATCGATAACCACAGAGTTTTAATGACCGTGACTCGCCTGTGGTCAAAGGATCCCTACAAAGGTGTAGATGTAACTATCCAAGCCTTGCCAATCATCGCCCAAGTTGTGCCGAATATCCGCTACTTGGTCATTGGCCGGGGGGATGACCAGCCCCGCTTAACTAAGCTGGCCAAGGATTGTGGGGTAGGCGATCGCGTGATTTTTGCTGGATTTGTGCCTGGGGTTGCCCTGCCAGACCATTACCGTTTGGCAGATGTGTATGTGATGCCTTCCCAAGAAGGGTTTGGGATTGTTTACCTAGAGGCCATGGCCACAGGGGTGCCAGTGATCGCAGGGCAACAGGATGGTTCAGCAGAGCCTTTGATGGATGGTCGCTTGGGCTGGCATGTGCCCCACCGTGATCCACAGGCGATCGCCCAAGCCTGCCTAGAGGCCCTCCAAGGCCAGGATCAACGGTGCGATCGCCTGTGGCTGCGGGAACAAGCCTTGACTAATTTTGGCCAAGAACGCCTCATAGCTGCCCTAGAGAAACTTTTTGATGAACAAAACTCAGCCAATCCCCCAGCAGCCTCTCTTTTAGAGAAAATCCCTGACTAACTAGTCCAGAATTCAAGTTGCGATCATACATACCTAAAACATAAGTCGGCTCTCTAGCAAAACCAATTTTCAAGACTTCATGTTACGGCTCAGACATGTTACGGCTCAGAATTGATTGCCACCGCTCCAAAATAGAGGGGGAATTTTATGTAGACACTATAGAAGTCGAGGGGAAGGTCAGGACAATTGTCTGGGGGCATTATCGATCGCATGATTCTCAAATTGCTGCAACGCACTCAAAACTTTTCATTAGTGAGCAGCCTCTACATTCTGCCCCAACCTTCCCCTCTGGTGCCATGGAAGAGAATCCAAAGCAGGAGTTTGAGGTGCTAGCAAAGTCAAAGTGTTGGGTGGTGGAGCTTGGGTGGTTAAATGCCCAGCACCTATTGAGCAAGGACCGCGAGCTATTATCTGAATTCTCTGAGTCCGGCAATTCATGCAGTGACAATTCAGCCGACACTACGCTCTCTTACTTCTGCTTAATCTTTACTTTTTAGACAGCCTCTGAGAATTGGTTTTATAACATCATCAAATTTTTCACTGTAGAAAATCTGGCTTTTTTCCATTGAAAACTATGGCTCTGTTAGTAAATAAATCTCTTGCTGCTGAGATACCCTGTCGTTACCGTTTCGAGCGTTACGCTTCTTATCAACAGAACACACTTGCTCATTCAATGTATTTCTTTCCCAGAACACTCCTTCAGAATAGCCCTGAATTGAAGACTCGATATCAGCAATCTCAAGACGCTTTTCAGCCAAACAAGCGTATATTTCATCAAGCTCTATACCAAAATATTGTCTGCCTAATTTCTTAGCAACCACAGATGTTGTTCCTGAACCAAGAAAAGGATCGAAAACAACATCTCCAGGATTAGAACTAGCAAGAATGACTTTAGCGACTAACTTCTCTGGCTTTTGGGTTGGATGATCTGTATTCTCTGGCATTGACCAGAAAGGAATAGTTAAATCTGTCCACAGATTAGAGGGGTGAGTAAGACGATAGTTCCCTTGTGCCGTCATATCCCAATCTTTTGGGGCACCATTAACGGTGTAAGGAGCTATTACTTTCCGTTTCAGTTTTACTGCATCTACGTTGAACGTATATGCATCAGAAACTGTACAAAACCAGATATCCTCCAATGAATTTTTCCAGTTCTTACTTGCTCCACGTCCTTTTTCTCGTTCCCATGTAATACGGTTACGCACTTGAAAACGATTTTTAATTACTTCAAACACGGCGGATGAGGATTGCCAGTCACAACATATATAAATCGAAGAAGTAGGCTTTAAAGTTCCTTCAAGACTAGACAAAAATGCATCTAACCAATCTGCATATGTGTCTAAATCTTTTTTCTTAAAACTACTAGAGTTAAATGTTTTATTCAGATTATAGGGTGGATCAATAAACAACAAATCAACAGACTGTTTTGGCAGGAAATCCATTACTTGAAACAAGTCCTGGTTAATTGTGCGATTTAGTACTTCCTGCAAAGTCACAGGTTTATCTAACTGCAACAGCCTTTGTTTGTATTTTACTTTTTCCTCGTCTTTCAGAGTAATTGTCCTATTTCGGGGGGCACGTTCCTTTTTGTCCAACATAGTCAACCATGAGCTAGGAGTGATTCATAAACGCACTGAGCTAAGAGTAGTACATTTGTGGGCTTAAATAATTGACCCATTAGCTTGCCAGACCTTGGCGATACGGTTTCATGGCTTTGCAATTTTCTGGGTTTGAGTAAGCTTGGTACTTGTGATTTTTGATACCCACAAGGGATTTTCTCTACGACCAAGAAACGAAGCTAGCTAAATATGTACTAGATAGAAAGTTTCTGTATGGTAGATGGTCAATTTAGCCCGAAAGTTAAATTTCTGCTTCGGTCGAGGGTGATGGATGATGCTAGCTTCCACAAACCAGCCCTGGTTCGCGAGCGGGCAAGTACCCCCGGACTTGAACACGATTGAGAAGTTTTGAGCGCGTTGCAGCAATTTGAGAATCATGCGATCGATAGTGCCTCCAGACAATTGTCCTGACCTTACCCTCGACTTCTATATCAATGAGAATATGTTAATGAGAATCAAATCCCTTATTGCATTTGCTGTCAACTACTCAACTACTGATCGAGTCCTCCAATGCTTGAATTGCAGGGTTTTATCCCCAAAATTCAACACTTCTGGAGTCAAATTAGTGCCGCTAGAGCAGGAGTGTTGGGGAATTCTAGAAAGAGAAGGGAGTAGTTATGGATTCAAAATCTGCGGCAACACAGCTGGGGATGCCCAGAAAATTAGCTTAAAAACTGGCTCAAATCTAAATGCTCAGCCACCACATCAGCCAATCGGTCTAGGGTCTTTTCTCGTTCTTCTTGGTAGCTGGGTACAGCCGTGGGTAAAGAGGGCAGACCCCGGCGGTTGCGTAAGTTGTTTAGCCAGACTCGCCGCCAAGCTCCATTATCAAACAAGCCATGGAGATAGGTTCCCCACACCGATAGTTCTTGGTTGACAATGCCTAGATTTGGCTGATCGAATAGTTGATGGTGGTTCATGTTTTGGGGGTAGTGGGTGCGCCCCTGGTGGATTTCATAGCCAGTGATCGGCAAACCCGCCTGGGGAAACAGGGAAGTACATTGGCATTGTCGGGTGATTTTTCCTGGGGTGATTACAGTTCGTCCTGGTAATAGCCCCAGACCAGGATAGTTGCCAGCTTTGCCCTCAAGACCAGCCGGGTCATCGATCGCTTCACCAAGGATCTGCATACCGCCACAGATGCCGAATATAACCCCGCCAGTTTGGATGTAGTAGTGTAGGGCGTTGGCCATGCCGTTTTCAGTCAGGGTTGCAAGATCAGCGATCGTAGTCTTAGAGCCGGGGATAATTACTGCATCCGGATGGCCTAGGGGTTCTTGGGGAGAAACGTATTTGAGATTAACCGTCGGCTCTGCATCCAGGGGATCAAAATCGGTAAAGTTAGCAATGCGGGGTAAACGGAGGACTGCGATCGTCAGTTCCGGGTACTTTTTTTGAGGGGCACGTTCTAGAAGCCCCAGGGAATCCTCAGCCGGAAAGCTTTCTTGGAGCCAGGGAATCACCCCAAGCACGGGGATACCTGTATAGTCCTCTAGCCAAGTCAAGCCGGGATCCAGGAGCGATCGCTGCCCCCGAAATTTGTTGATGATAATCCCCTTAATTAAAGCCCGCTCGTCTTCATCCAAAAGGGCTAGGGTGCCGACAATTTGAGCAAATACCCCACCGCGTTCAATATCAGCCACTAAAAAAGTTTTGGCATTAAGGTGCTTGGCAACCCGCATATTGGTCAAGTCCCGGTGCTTGAGGTTCACTTCCACTGGGCTACCGGCACCCTCGCAGACAACCACATCAAACTCTGTAGCCAGTTTACTAAGGCTTGCTTGAATCTCCTGCCAGCCGCGATCGAAATATTGCCGGTAATAGTCATCTGCCCCGGCACGCCCCACCGCCCGGCCATTGATAATTACTTGGCTGGTCATGTCCCCCTGGGGCTTAAGCAAAATTGGATTCATTTCTACCCGTGGCTCGATCTTGGCGGCCCAGGCCTGTACCGCTTGGGCATGGCCAATTTCCCCCCCATCGGCGGTGACATAGGCATTAAGGGCCATATTTTGCCCCTTGAAGGGGGTAACGCGGTCACCCCGGCGTGCCAAAATGCGACAGATAGCCGCTGTGATCAACGATTTACCCACATGGGAAGAGGTACCCACTACCATAATTGCCCGCATAGGCTACCCCAGAAGCATTTTACTCTTCAGATTTGGTCGATCGAATTAAAGCCCAGGCATCGGCTGCCAAGTTGGCTAGCCAAAGCCGCTGCTGATCATCTAGCCATTGGTCTGGCTGCATTAGGTGATCCTTAAGTTGCTCTAGGGTTTTGCCTTGGGCTTGGAATAGTTCAACTACACCAGCGATCGCCGCAACAAGCAACTCTTCACTAACTGGATAACCCCGGAGGGCAACCACATCCTCTAAGGTAACTGGCATTTGGTACTGCATAGGGCAACTGAATGAATAAAGAATCTTATGGACTGAAAGTTAAAAAAAGTTGGGTTGTGTAAACTTATGTAACAGCTTTTTTATCTAGAATTCTAATTTAGCTGCTTTTAGCCCCAAAAACCTGAGAGAAACCCGCAATTCTATGTAAAATTTCTTATCTTCTTGACAAAAATCATATATCCTACTCGATTTTTGGCAGCGGCTTGCGAATTCCCACTCACAAGGTCGGACGATCACTCTAACTTGTAACTATCAAATTCAGAACTAATTGAGTTTTGTAATCTGGGCTTAAAGATGAATTATCTAATAAAAATGACTCTAACAAACTAGTAATTTCTGCAGCTCCAAATTGCCTCTAAAGCGGGTCTGACCTCCTCTGGGCTGGTAACAAACCGGACATTGGCAATTTGGGAAGTCCAAGTTTCATACCAGAGTTGGTTTTTGCCGTAGGAGTTGGGAAGAAACACATGGGGAATCCCCAGTAAAACACAGAGAATGTGGCCGTGTAACCGGTTAGTAATCACGCATGGGTACCGGTTGAATTGATAAATCCCTTGGTAGCAGTAGTGCCAAGACTCTCTGACCATCAAAGGCTCCGGAAGAGCTTGCCACAGCTTGTTATAGGGGTGCCAGTAATGCCAGGGATGATAGGCCAGCCAAGCAGTGGTTTGGGATAAGCGTTTTTGCCACAGTTCCCGGTATAGCCTGACCACCCCTGGCAGTCGCCAGTACCAAGGGGAGTCTGGGGTAATCATCCGCCGCTCTAACCACTGGACTGGCGGGAGCCAATCGGCAACGGTCATTTTTCTGAGGGAGAGGTTTTCCGGTTGGAACAGGGGGGGCATTTCTGCATCGTTGCGACAGTGGTAGAGGGGGTGGCTGTGCTGCTGAAAGTTGAGCTGGAACCAGGGTAGCCACGGTAAATCCACTAGCCAAAAAGCCATGTCTGGGGCGGGGATAATTCTGCATTGATTGAAATGGTTTCTGGCTAAGGATTCGCTGTGGCGATCGCGCACCAAAATTGTTAGGTCTGGGTGGGCATTAAAAATTTGAGCTGTGTGGTCTAGTCTGGCCTGACTCTGGAAGTGGATAGTCTGGGGCATGATGATGATCCGGCGGTTGTGATATTGGCTGATGATCTCTTCTCGGAAGCTTTGGTGTTCATACCAGAGATCCCCCAAATTACCGCCCCCTTGGAGGATGATTGTTCCCTGGCCAATCCGCTCTTGGAGTTGCTCAGCCCGGAAGTTTTGCAAGCCCGCCAAGTAGTTGACCTTGGCTTGACAGTGGTGCAGCAAATACACCAGTGTGCCCAAGCCAATCAGATGATCACCAATGTTGGGATAGTCGGGATAGTTGAGCAGCACGCATTCTGGGATAGTGCCCAGTTGGTCGAGCGATCGCCTTAGGGCAGCCTGAATTGCCTGGGGAGTAGATAGGTCTGGCATAGTAAGAGTTTTAGATTAACCGGGGCCTAACTGTTAACTAGATAATTAAAGTAACTAAATAATTAAAGGTCATTGCCAGCCCAATTAGGAACGGACAAAAGGACTCAAGAGGCTACCCCAGAAAAACTCTAGCTCACAATCTGTGACCAAGCTGGATTTACCCCGCAGCTTGTATCGCCACCAGTGCTGCCCAATCCGACGCAAATTTCCCAGCACAGTCCGCGCCAATAACCAAGGCCACGATCGAGGCGGGTGGCAAATCTTGAGCAAACCATAGGTTGCCAGGCCGCAGCTACGGGCCAGGGCTTCTAGGTAGGGTCTTGCCAAGCGCTCGGCCGGGATCATGTGGGTGATACATACCGCTGGAGCGTACCAAATTTGCCAGCCAGCCCTGTGCATGTATAGCAGCGGTTCATAGTCTTCACCCCTAGCGATGCGTCCGGCTCGATTGCCAAGAATTTTGGGTACTTTGGGTACGGTGGCTAACCAAGCGCTCCGTTGTACCACTAGCCCAGCTCCCGGCGGCAACTGGAGATTTTGGGCTTGAAATTGCCGGGGATGCTCCCCATGGTCGCGGATGGCCAGATAATTTTGGATGCGATCGAACCCCTCCGGCAGGGCTGCTCCAAACTGGCCAAGGATTTTGCCATTGAAAGCCCCAGCCTGGGGATGGTCTTGGGCAAACTGCCACACCCGGCTTAACCAATCAATTGCTGGAATATTATCATCGTCTAAAAACGCCACCCATTGCCCCGCAGCCACCTGGATCGCCCGGTGTCGAGCAAAGGCAGCCCCCTGTTCAGGTTCCAGATGGTAGTACAATCCAACAGGGAACTCCTGTTGATACCGCTGAATTAGTTCTGCTGTGCGATCGCGACTGTTGTTGTCGATGGCACAAACCTCCCAGGACAGATTTTGGGGCAAGGCTTGTGATCGTAGAGCCTCTAGAACCAAAGGCAAGCGCTCAGCCCCGTTGTAGGTAGGAATGGCAACGGTAATATCCATCGCTTCAGTACTTTTAGCTATGCGAGTTCCAACTGGCGGCAGATGCTCCCTGGGGATCACTAGCCTATATTGATCGATATCACCAGTAAATTTGACCCCCAACACAATCGGATTGACTGACAGTCGTCATTATATTAGTACCGGACAGTGGACGGCAAAATCACTGGCTACTCAGCCCTGGAGAACCGTTACCCGTCGCATACCATTAAGCTAGGCATCGATGAGGTTCCTATGACACCAAATACCTACTCTCCCCTAATTAGATTCCTCCAGGAGGATTTATCCATATCGGCCGATTCGATCGCCATCACCCTCCGCCACTCGGAAAAACAGCAAGCCCCCTTGCCCATGGTTCTCTGGCAGTATGGCCTGGTCACCCTAGAGCAACTAGATCAGATTTATCAATGGCTAGAAACCACTTAGGAGCAAACAATGGGCCAGCAAAGTCAACATCAACCCCAAGGGGTGGAAGTAATTCCACCCCTTAGCTTTTGGATTACTTGGTTAACCAAGGCCACACCAGGCTCTCAAAATTATTAACACCAGCCCGCCACAATTCCCAGTTGCTCAATAATTCGCGGTTGTTATAGTGGAGACGGGGTAAGTAGCACTTAATGAACTGACCTAATGGGCCTATGAAAGCAGGATTTTTTGTCGCTCTGGTATTTTTATTTTTTTTACCCATCTTTTTTGTCTTCACCTTTGGGCAGGTACCTGATACTCCTGTGGCAGCCCAGCCGGAAGCGATCGGCATAACCCTGCGCCAGTTGGCCCAAAAGCGAAACTTGCAGATTGGCGCGGCGGTGAACCTTGGGCCACTTTTGAACAACCCCAACTACCAGCAGGTTTTAGCCCGGGAGTTTAATGTGGTGGTGCCAGAAAATGCCATGAAGTTTGAGACGATCCATCCCCAGCGCGATCGCTTCCTATTTCAGGAACTGGATACCATGCTAGATTTTGCCGAAGCTAATCAAATGGAACTGCGCCTCCACCCGCTGGTGTGGGATGAGCAGCTACCTGCTTGGCTGGTGCGGGGTAACTTTAGCCGTGAAGAACTTATGGATATCCTCAAGGAACATATCCAAACCATCATCAAACGCTACAGGGGCAAAAGCCGATATATTGATGTGGTTAACGAAGGGATCGCCCGTGACGGCTCCCTGCGCGATACTATCTGGCTGAGGGGAATCGGCCCAGAATACATTGATCTTTCTTTTATTTGGGCCCACGAGGCGGATCCCGCTGCCAAGTTATTTTTTAATGAATTTAGCGCAGAAGAACTCAGCATAAAATCCGATGCAGTCTATGACCTAGTAGCTGGGATGTTGAAGCGGGGTGTACCGATCCACGGGGTCGGGATGCAGATGCACAAGGGTCTGCACAACAAACCCAAAATGGCCGAGGTGGCTAAAAATGTCGCCCGCCTCAATCAGTTGGGCCTAGAGGTGCAGATTACGGAAATGGATGTGGCAATTAAGGGGGCAGTGGGGGCAACTCAGCTCCTAGAGCAGGCCCGGATCTATGGCGAGACCATGCGGATGTGCCTAGAGGCTGCCAAATGCAGTGCTGTGATTTTGTGGGGATTTAGCGATCGCTACACCTGGATGACCTCTTTGATTGGTGAGGGCGGCTCACCTTTGATTTTTGATGAATTTTTCCGCCCCAAACCTGCTTACCAAGCCCTCAAGGAAGAACTTCTAAGGAATTAGCTCCAGGAACCGGGAGAACGCTTGTTCAGCCTCCTTGTAGCTGGCCTGGGCAAGGGTAGATTTATCCTCAGCGGCTGCCTTATCCAATTGCTCTAGGCTTTCGTAGAGTTGCTTGGCCACTGGTTCGATTTGTTTTTGATCCCCAGGCAGGAGGAGCCGAGTTACATAGCTGGACTGGCGGCGGATTTCTCCGAGGGGGCCATGGATGAAGGTACGAGTGTCTACCCAATTTTTGCTGGCTATGAGTTTTTGCAGTTCGGGGAAGCGATCGCGCACCTGCTGCAAATAGCCTTGGTAGCGATGGATTTGCTCTAGCTGACTAGCGCTGTAGGTCGGAGGAGTCTTAACCGCTGGGCTACTGCAAGCCACCAAGAACACAGATATGGCAACTAAAACAGCAGTGACAAGCGATCGATAAACTTTCTGAATCATCATACTGGATACCAAATGAAAAAAATTGCTTCCGTGACATTGGTGATGCCAAACCACCAATGCCCAAGAATATTATGAGATCAAACCATCCCTAGGTCTCTTCATTAAAAACGGTCAGGCAGCGCGGTTTACCTTGGTGAATCTGCACATTAATACCCATTGCTCCTTCCTCTTCGATATCCTGCACATAGCCGGGTTGGTGGGCCAAGGCCTCGGTGTGGCTATCAAAAGGACCAAAATAATAGGTACATTGGGGCCCTTTAGTATCTACCCGCACCCACCAAGGTTGTTTACGGCGCAGGTCACGCAAAATTAAACTCAAAAACACAAAATAGGCACAGAATAAAAGTATGGCAAGCATAGCTGAGGACAATGTTTTAAAAGAAAGAAACCCCAGGAAAAACCAATAGATAATATAGCAGTCTTGAATGAATAGACTGTGGTGATGGGGAGAAATTTCAAGGAATAAATACAGAATAGAGATATGACCAAGATTTTTCTGTCGCCAAGAAAACTAGTCCTCGGTTTTTTATTAATATCTTTGGGTGGCTCGTCCTTGGCCTTGCACCAACGTAGTGGGGTGGCCCAGAGTGCTTGCCCAGATCCATTTGCCCAGGCGATCGAAAAAGCCAGAGCCGCCTACACTCTGTCTTTAAAGGCTGAAACCCTTCCAGAGTGGAATAATGTAGCCCTAGGCTGGATGGAGGCGATTACCAAATTGCAGTCTTTACCCTTGGAGCACCCCAAGAATGCCTTTGCCCAAAAGAAGGTTACGGAGTACATGGATAATCTAGTGATTGCCCTGCGGCGTGTACGCAGTTTTAATAATCCAGTGCCCTTTACCAGCTTCAATAATGCCCTCCTTGATGAGCAAATGCGCCTGTACCTGTCATATATTGAGGCGGTGGGGGTGCCCGACGTGCTGATTGTGGGTAGTTCTAGGAGTTTGCAAGCTATAAATCCCAAGGAAATCCGCTTTGCATTGGCCGGGCGGGGTTTGAATAATTTGCGAGTGTTTAATTTTAGTATTAATGGTTCGACGGCGAAAGTGGTGAACTTTCAACTTACTCAGCTACTCACCCAGCCCCAGTTGCCCAAGATGATTATTTGGGCAGATAGTGCGGCTGCGTTTAACAGTGGCCGAGTTGATCGCACTTGGCAAAATTTGAGTAATTCCAATGGATATCGCCGAGTTGTGGCTGGCGATCGCCCGGTTTTACCCCCAGACCCTAGCTGCCCAGCCCAGGGTAAGCAAAATAATCGCAGCCCCAATCCTCAGATCCCCACAACCCCCTTTGGCTTAATTCCCCTCAATATTGATGCCTATGGGTTCAACTATGTGGAGGGGGTCTTCGACCCCAATACTTATTTTCAGCAGGTGCCCCTGGTGCCGGGCCGCTTCGATGCTGATTACCAGAATTTTAGTTTGGTCGGGGAACAAATCCAGGCCTTTAATGGGGTGCTGGATTTAGCTAGGCAGCGGGGCATTTCCTTGGTAGTGGTTAGCCTGCCCTTGAGTAGCACTTACCTTGATCCGGTGCGATCGCGCTATGAACAACAATGGCGCAATTTTATGCAACTCCAAGCCAATCAGCGGGGCTTTACCTTCATTGATTTGGCTAACTTTCTGGCCAATCGCAATGAATTTTTTGTTGATCCTAGCCACCTAAATTATCAAGGGGCGGCCCTAATCTCCCGGCAACTGACAGCCGATAACCGCATCCCCTGGGATAGATTGCGTTGAGGTTTACCACCCAGAAAACCTGTGTTAGGATACACAGCATACTGACACACAGGAGGTGATGCCCATGACAGACAGTAGTAAATTCATGGGTCTTCTGGTGGGATATGGCCGGCTGTGCGCCGGGGCTGCTCTCTAGGAGTTAGTCTAAGCTGTTACTTTGTGTAATCTCTACCAAGTCCCTTGCCTAGACTAGTCTGGAGTTCCTCCCGGCAGTTAGGATTCCACGCAAGAAGACCCTCTAGACCGCTCCCTCCTCTAGGGGAGCGGGTAGATTTAAAGGCTGTGTTCTTCTCTAAAGATTTTTGCCCTACTAATTCAAACCTTGACTCTCCCGATGCCACTTACTCCCGAACAGGTGCAAGAATATGCCGCCCAGTTGCCCCCTGGCTGGCAGATCGATGACCAAGCCCTCAAGTGCGATCGCCGCTTTCCAGATTTTGTCACTGCCATGAACTTTGTTAATAAGCTCGTTGAACCGTCGGAGTCTGCGGGCCACCACCCAGATATTTACATTTCCTACAACCGGGTCAATATCACCCTGACTACCCACGATGCGGGCGGTCTGACCGAAAAGGATTTTGCCCTAGCTAAAACAATTGCCGCGATCGACTAAGGCTAGGTTTTGGGTTGATCTGACTATCAATTGAGCGGAGGAGATGGGCTAATTATCTAAAAATATTCATCTGCGTGACGCGACGATCACTGACCTTGCCCTACTAAACCACTGGGATGAGCAACCCCATGCGATCGCATCAGACCCCGATGATGACTGGGAATGGGAAATAGAACTAACAAAGACATACCCATGGCCTGAACAACTGATTGCTACTGATTGCTGAGGTAGATGGAGTTTCGGCTACGTACAAATTATCGACCCCGCCCAAGAAGAAAGCCACTACTGGGGTGAAATTGCCCAAAACCTCCGGGCCGTGGATATTTGGATGGGTGAAGCCACCTACTTGGGTCAAGGCTACGGCACCCAAATTATGCAACTATTATTAGCGCGGTGTTTTATCCATCCCCAAGTGCAAGCAGTATTAGTCGCCCCCCTAGACAGCAATACCAGGGCGCACCGCTTCTATCAAAGACTGGGCTTTGTCCCCCCAGAACACCGTTACTTTGGTCCTAGTCCACCGTCTAGAGCACTCAAACTGGCAGCCAAATCCTTAAACCCCCGCTTGTGGGCCATCAAGACTAAGATTCCCTCCCCTGCCCTAAGAGACCGTAGCTATTTAGTCCCAGCTAGTCCCGAATCTAGGTTAAAGTTAGGACTGATTCCGGGAGCCAATCTGCATTCAGGGCTTGCCCTGAGGTAAACTCAGGTTTTTCAGGAACTCCATATAGAGGGTTGGAGATTGCCACTGTCCAGGAATAAGCCCCAGCCACGGTCGTATCCGAACAAGTTAGACTTGTCCTCAATTTCTCAATTTTTAGAGTAATGGATTTAATGTTTTTGGCTGTGTCTTGCAGGAGCTGAAATTGCTGTGTGGATTAGCCTGAAAGCGATGATCTAGCCAGGTATTTTGGTGAAAAGTTGGTGGAGTTTGTGTGTTATGCAGGTAGCTTTACGGGTTAGTTTAAGCGACTCCCATGTGGATAGCCGGTCAACTAAAAGCCAGCGACAGATTTTAGTGGCTGCCAAGGCCCTGGGCCATGAGCGTCTGCCTGTGAATCTCTGTTTGGTTCTTGACCACAGTGGCTCGATGGCTGGCACTCCTTTGGAGAGGCTACAGCAGGCATCGCTGCGGCTGATCGATCGCTTACAGTCGGGCGATCGCCTATCGATTGTCGCCTTTAATCACTTTGCCACTGCCCTGGTTCCCCACCAGAGCATAGTTGACCCGGCTGCCATCAAACAAAAAGTCCTCAACCTGAGGGCCGACGGCGGTACGGCGATCGATGAAGGCCTCAAGCTGGGTATTGAGGAGCTAGCCAAGGGCAATCAAGGGGCGGTTTCCCAAATTTTTTTGCTCACCGATGGCGAAAATGAACACGGCGATAATCACCGCTGCCTCAAGTTAGCCAGCCTAGCCCCAGAGCACAACATCACCATGCACACCCTTGGTTTTGGCAGTAATTGGAATCAACAGATCCTAGAGCAAGTTGCTGACGCGGGCGGGGGTAGTCTCCGTTATATTGAAAGCCCCAACCAAATTGATACGGAATTTGCCCGCCTGTTCGATCGCCTACAGGCGGTGGGAATTACCAATACCTATGTGCGATTGTGCCCCGGCCCCCAGTTTAGTCTGGCTACCCACAAACCCTTTGCCCAAGTGCAACCAGATACGATCGAACTCTCCCACAGCAGTGAAGCGAAAAGTTGGATTGTCCGCCTTGGGGATCTATTAACCAGCCAGGAAAAACAGGTGCTGATCAACTGCTATATTGCCCGACTCCCGGTCGGTGCCAATACGATCGCAACCCTGCAAATTTGTTCTGGCCAGTCCCCTTTGACCCCAGAGCAGCCGATTGTCGTCCAAGCACAGACCCCCTACCAAAGCAATCCCGACCCCCTAGTCCAAAATGCTGTGCTCACCCTAGCCAAATACCGCCAGGCCCAAATGGCAGAGCTAAAGCTCCAGCAGGGCGATCGTCAAGCCGCCGTTACCCTCCTACAAAGTGCTGCCCAAACTGCCCGCCAGATTGGCGATTTCCAGGGGGCAATGGTCTTGAGTGCCAGTGCCACCCAACTCCAAGCCGGGCAAGAACTATCCCCAATTACCCGTAAGAAAACCTTGATAGTTTCTAAAACATTTATCCAGTAGCTATTAGCTGCTGGCTCATCCAGTTGCCAATAGGGCCAATTAGATTAATGCCATAATTGCGTGACTAGGCCGTGGTCAATTGCATTGAACACAGAACTTTTTAGTGAAGTGACGGTCGCCGCCTCATCAAAAATCATTACCTAGAAAGGATTTTAGAAATAGAGATACCTTAGCTGAGTCAGCCGTTAAGGACTACAAGCTAGATAGCGATCGCAAGAATCTGGGCGGTGTTCACCGTTTGAACCAAAATCCAGTAAATTTGTCTTACGTAGAATTAAGAACGCTGTCTTTTTAATCCCCACCAACGTGAATAACATTCCCCCTATTGACCTAGCTAGACAATACCGAAACATTGGTGACCAAGTAAGTGCGGCAGTTACCCAAGTGTTAGCCTCTGGGCGCTACATTGGCGGCCCAGTCGTCCAAGAGCTAGAGCAGCAATTTGCTCAGTACACCGGAGTGAGTCAAGCGGTGAGCTGCAATTCTGGTACAGATGCTTTGTACTTGGCTTTGCTGGCCCTCGGCATCGGCCCTGGGGATGAGGTAATCACTTCAGCTTTTACTTTTTTCTCCACCGCTGAGGTGATTTCCTTGGTGGGGGCTGTGCCAGTGTTTGTGGATATTGACCCGGGCACTTTTAATATGGATGTGGGCTTGGTGGAGGCAGCAATTACTGGTAAAACCAAAGCAATTATGCCGGTGCATTTATTTGGTTGCCCGGTGGAGATGACTGGTTTATTGGCCATTGCCGATCGCTACAATTTAGTTGTGATTGAGGATTGCGCTCAGGCCACAGGGGCGACCTGGGGTAATCGCAGAGTAGGCAGCCTGGGTACGATCGGCTGCTTTAGTTTCTTTCCCACTAAAAACCTCGGTGCCTTTGGGGACGGCGGCATGGTCACCACCAACAGCCCCGACTTGGCCGCCATGATTCGCAAACTCAAGGAACACGGCAGCAGCCAGCGTTATCTCCACGAATTGATTGGCATCAATAGCCGCCTTGATGCGATCCAAGCGGCGATTTTGCAGGTGAAACTGCCCTACCTAGAGGGATGGAACCGGTCAAGGGCCGCCGCTGCCCGGCACTACACAGAGCTACTCGCCCCCCTGGGTGATCTCTTGATCACCCCCAAATTGGTGGCAGAGAGTGTCTGGAATCAATACACAATTCGGGTCTTGGCTGGGCGGCGCGATCGCCTACGCGAAAAACTCCAAGCCCAAGGAATCAGCACCATGGTCTACTACCCCCTGCCCCTACACCTCCAGCCCGTCTATGCCGACTTGGGCTATGCACCCGGACGACTCCCAGTCACTGAGGCTCTCAGCCAGCAGGTTTTATCCCTCCCCATGTTTCCGGAAATCACTCCAGAAGAACAACAGCAGGTGGTCTACAGCCTGAAAGATTGCCTGGTTGATCTAGACTAATGCCAAAGCTCCTGCTGCCGGCCCTGGTAATTATCGGCGGGTTGTATGGCGGTGGCTTAGTTTTAACCGGTTGGCAGAGCTTGGGCGGCGGCTGGGATTTCAGTGCTTACCTGGCGGTGGCCTTGGATCAGGAATTTTGGCAGTCTCTACTTTTGGGACTGGGTTTGAGCTGTTTGGTGACGGGTTTGACGGTAGTTGGTGGGGTGGGTTTGGCGCTACTGCTTAGCCAGTGGGGCACCTGGGCTAACTGGGCGGTGCAGCTCACCCTGCCAATTCCCCACCTAGTCGGGATTGCTGGTATTTTATTACTGTTGTCTCCCAGTGGTCTGCTGGCGAGGGTCGCCTTGGCTTGGGGCTGGATTGCCAGTGACCAGGATTTTCCTTTGCTGGTGAACGATCGCTTGTACTTGGGGGTAATCATTCATTTTTTGTGGAAAGAAATTCCCTTTGTCAGCCTGTTTATACTGGGGGCCCTGCGCGGCATTAAGGATGGCTACCTCCAGCAGGCTAGGCTTTTGGGGGCAAGCCGCTGGCAGGGTTTGTGGCATGTCACCCTGCCGCTGCTGAGGCCGGCGATCGCGGCCGGGGGAATTTTTGTGTTTGGTTTTACCTTCAGTAGCTTCGAGGTACCGCTTTTGCTTGGGCCGACTGCCCCTAGAACCTTGCCAGTGCTGGTCTATCGGGCCTTTACGGCAGTGGATTTGGCTGAACGGCAAACAGCAGCAGTGATGGGTCTGATTTTAACCGCTGTAGCTGGGTTGGTAATCGGGCTGGGGAGTTGGGTGCTCAGTGAGCAGGGCCGCCGCTAGCCTAGTATCGGCAGTAATCTGCTCCTTGAGGTGGTCTAGGGAGGTGAATTTTTGCTCCGGGCGGAGGAACTTTTTGAGTCGGACTGCCAGGGGGCGATCGTAACAATCTCCCTGCCAACCAATCAGATGTACTTCCACTTGGGGAGTAGGCTGGGAATTAACCGTCGGTCGCTCGCCGACATTCATCACTCCCGGCAGCCACTGGTCTTCTAATTGGGCTAGAACCGCATAAACCCCGTAGCGGGGTAAAAATTTATCAATGGGTAATTGGAGATTTGCCGTCGGAAAACCTAATTGCCGGCCCAATTGTCGGCCCTTGGTCACTAGCCCACTCAGGGTGTAGTCATAGCCCAGAATCAGGTTTGCAGTGGCCACATCCCCTTGGTTGAGGTAGTGGCGCACTTGGGATGAGGAGACCTGGTGGTGCTCTAGGTGTTGTAGGGGGACGATCGTTACTTCGACTTGGTGTTGCTGGGCGATGGCCTTGAGGTCGCCGACTGTGCCGGAGCGATCGCGCCCAAAGTAAAAATTCTCCCCTACGCAGATGCGTTTAATTTGGAGCTGTTTTAATAAAATTTCCTCCACGAACTCCCTGGGGCTGAGGGTGGCAAGCTCAAGGTTAAAGGGCAAAAGCACCAATTGCTCTAGGCCCAACTGGGCAATTTGGCTAATTTTTTCCGCTTTGGGGGTGAGCAGGCTACGGAGGTTGTGACCGAAAAACTGGCGGGGGTGGGGGTCAAAAGTAACTACGGTACTGTGGATTCCCTGGGATAGATTGGCCATGGCCGCAGCCATGACTAGCCTGTGACCCCGGTGGATGCCGTCAAAATTACCCAGGGCAACGGAAGTGGGAGTGAGGGCTTCGGTAAGGTTTGTAGTAGTCCACACGCTTTACATTTTTACACATTCTTGGCAGACTCGGTCACTGCCTCGATGAGCGATCGCACCTGCTTTGTGCCTCGGGAGGGCTTAAAATCCAGTGGCAGCTTACCACGGGCCAGCATCCGCAACCCCAGGGGAGCGATCTTCAACAACTCCCGCCAACTTGCTAAAACCTGGAGGGCAAATCGACGCTCATCAATCCATCCCCCGGCCTTGACCAGGTTTACTAGGGTCTTCCGGTGCCGGATTGCTATGCTGACTGGTGGTTTGGCCTCGGCTAAAATAGCTTGCTTGATTTTGCTAATTTGATCCATCGGAGCCACCCCCATGGGGCAGACAAAGTTACACAGATAGCAACGGGTACAGCCCCAGACCCCCTGGGTACCTTGGTTGTATTTTGCTAGGCGCTGTTCGGTTTGGCGATCGCGATTATCCGCCACCAGCCGATAGGCCTTGGCCAGGGCATGGGGGCCAACAAAATCTGGGTTGACCTGCTTGGCGTTGCACTCTGCGTAACAGGCTCCGCACATGATGCAATTGCCCGTTGCCTCTAATTGGGCCCGCTCTTGGGGGGTCTGTAAAAATTCCCGCCCCTGCCTGGCATTGCTACTCACGTAGGGGTCAACAGCCTGGAGGCCTTGCCAAAAGGGCTGCATGTCCACAACCAAATCCTTTATTACAGGCAGGTTACCCAGGGGAGCAATCTGCAATACTGGTAGCCCGGTGGCCGGGTCAGTACTGGCCCGGGCCAGTTCCCCTTGGATGTTTTCTTTGCAAGCTAAAGCTGAGCGGCCGTTGATTTGCATCGCACAGCTACCACAGATGGTGTTGCGGCAGTTTTTCCGAAACGCTAAGCTGCCGTCGTGGTGCCATTTGATCTGATTGAGGCAGTCGAGAATAGTTTGGCCTGGTTCAGCATTTAGCCTGTAGACTTGCGATCGCGCCTCTACACCGGACTGTTTGCGACTAATTTGCAGTAAAACTTCCATCAAATATCTCTATCTTCATAGTCTGGTTTCTAGTGTAGAGCCAGGATTAAGGCTATGCTGAGGAAATAAATTATTAAGTTTTATAACAACTTTCCATGTCCTACCACATTATCTACGACGGCAACTGCAACCTATGCACCACCTTGGTTCAAGCCCTAGAGCAATTCGATCAAGGGCAGAGGTTTGACTACACCCCCATGCAGGATGCAGCTACCTTGAGCCAGTGGGGGATCAGCCCAGCCGATTGCGCCATGGGGATGATCCTCCTAGATGAACAACAAAATCAATGGCAGGGTAGTGCCGCTGCTGAGGAGATTGCCCGCCTGCTGCCGGGGGTTGCTCCCTTGGTAGATTGGTATCGGCAGTTGCCGATGGTGAAGGATCTAGGCGATCGCACCTACACCCAAATCCGCGACAACCGCTATGCTTGGTTCGGAGCCAGAACTAATACCTATTACTCCCGCTTTGGCTGCGGCTGTAAACCACCCCTACAAATTCCCTGAAATTGGTTATGACCCGCTAGGCCCCCCTGCAAGCTCAAATTTTGAAAAAGCAATCATTTGGGTGATTTGAAGAATTGAAAAGCTCCCTAATCGGGTCAACCATCCGGGTTAATCTGATTGCTAGTTGTATTGCCCATCTACTAGCCCACCTATGGATAAAGCAGTTTTTTATAATGTCGTCCGCGACAGGCTTTTTAGCGGCCGACTCTCCCAGGAGCAAGTCGATGGTATGGAAGCGATCCTTAATTTTTGGGAAGATCCCCCGATTCAGCCTACGGGGGCTTTTTTAGAGCAGTGGCAGCGGCGTACCATTAGCTGGTTAGCCTACATGTTGGCGACCACTTACCATGAAACGGCTTTTACCATGCAGCCCATTTCAGAGTATGGCGATATTGACTACTTTCGGCAGTTGTATTGCGATCGCGAAGACCTAGGTAATGGCCCGGCCTACGGTGGTGAAATTGATGATGGGCCAAGGTTCAAGGGCCGGGGCTATGTGCAAATCACCGGCCGGATTAACTACACAGCCATGACGGCGATTGTCCGGGAATTTTACCCAGAAAGCCCCGACTTCACAGTAGACCCGGAGGCCGTCAAAGACCCCCGCTATGCAGCGGTAATCATGTTTTATGGCATGTTCCTTGGTACCTTCACCGGCTGGGCCCTAGCCGATTACCTTGGAAAAACCCCAGACTACCGAAAAGCTCGCAACATCATTAACCCCGGCGATCGAGCCAAGGAAATCGCCGCCTACGCCGAAATTTTTGAAGAAGCCCTCGCTAAAGCCAAAGCGATCGCCTGACCACCAAAAACCAAGCCTCACACCCAAATTAACATCCCTTGCGATCGATGTAGGGATGCCTCACCAAGGGACTCCACCGGGGAACAGGCCAACCCCCAGCTAGAAAGCAAAAATATCAAAAAAGTCTAGGAAAAACCCCGGGGCTTTCTGTAATTGTTCTAAAGTTTCTCCAGAAGCTTTGGGGATCAATGTTAAGAATGAGGGCAAAAGTCTACCCTGCTAACCATCCATGATTGATCTCCAACAGGCACTGGTAAATGAACATTCCCTGGATCGCGACTGCACCACCCTATCGCGCCATGTCCTCCAGCAGCTCAAAAGCTTTGATGCCGATGCTCAGGATCTCAGTGCCCTAATGGGGCGGATTGCCCTGGCCGCCAAACTGATTACCCGCCGCCTCAGCCGAGCTGGCTTAGTAGAAGGGGCCTTAGGGTTCACTGGCGAAACCAACGTCCAAGGAGAATCTGTCAAAAAAATGGACGTTTACGCCAATGAAGTATTCATCACCGTCTTCAAACAAAGCGGCCTAGTTTGCCGCCTAGCCTCTGAAGAAATGGAAAAACCCTACTACATTCCAGAAAACTGCCCGATCGGCCGCTACACCCTCCTATACGACCCCATTGATGGCTCCTCCAACGTAGATATCAACCTCAATGTCGGTTCAATCTTCTCAATTCGGCAACAGCAGGGGGAAGATGCGGATGGCCAAGCCCTCGACCTACTCCAAAATGGCGAACAGCAGATTGCCGCAGGCTACGTCCTCTATGGCCCGAGTACGATGCTGGTTTATACGATCGGGCATGGTGTCCACGCCTTTACCCTCGACCCCAGCCTAGGGGAATTTATCCTCTCCCACGAAAATCTCCAAATACCAGCCCACGGCTCAGTTTACAGTACCAACGAGGGCAACTACTGGCAGTGGGATGACTCAATTCGTCAATACATCCAATACGTCCACAAAAACGATGGTTACACAGCTCGTTACAGTGGTGCACTGGTGGGTGATTTCCATCGCATCCTTTTCCAAGGGGGAGTTTTTCTGTATCCAGGCACTACTAAAGCCCCCCAAGGCAAGTTGCGATTGTTGTATGAAACTGCACCTTTAGCCTTTTTAACTGAGCAGGCCGGCGGCAAGGCCAGCGATGGCAGACAGCGGCTGATGGAAATTGTCCCCCAGTCTCTGCATCAACGCACCCCTCTGGTCATCGGCAGTAGAGAGGATGTGGAACTTGTCGAATCCTTTGTCCAAAAACAAAAAGCTGTCCTTGTATAGACGGCGGTTCATTAACTAATCATTACCAACTGAAGCAGCAGTAATTATGGTGGCATTACTAGAAAACCCTTTCCGGGTCGGTTTACAGCAGGAGCGGACACCAGAGCCGCTGATTATGGTGATTTTTGGTGCCTCTGGAGATTTGACCCAACGCAAGTTGGTGCCGGCCATTTATCAACTGAAGCGCGATCGCCGACTGCCCCCAGAAATTACGATCGTCGGAGTAGCCCGGCGCGATTGGAGCCACGACTACTTTCGTGAACAAATGCGGGAAGGCATCGAACAATTCAGCGACGGTATTGGCTCCGAAGAGTTCTGGAAAGACTTTGCCCAAGGCTTGTTTTACTGCTCCGGCGACATGGACAAACCCGAAAGTTACCAGAAACTCAAAGCCTTCCTGGCGGAATTAGACACCACCCGCGGCACCAGAGGCAACCGAGTTTTTTACCTGGCAGTTTCGCCCAACTTTTTCCCCGAAGCCCTCAAACAACTAGGCATGGCCAGCATGGTCAATGACCCCCTCAAAACCCGCCTAGTTATTGAAAAACCCTTTGGCCGGGATCTCAACTCTGCCCAAATTCTCAACCGGGTGGTGCAGCAGACCTGCCGGGAAGAGCAAGTGTACCGGATCGACCACTACCTAGGCAAGGAAACTGTCCAGAATCTTTTGGTGTTCCGGTTTGCTAATGCGATCTTTGAACCCCTATGGAATCGGCAGTTTGTGGATCATGTGCAGATTACCGTAGCTGAAACCGTGGGGGTAGAGGAGCGGGCCGGCTACTACGAAAGTTCTGGGGCCCTCCGTGACATGGTGCAAAACCACCTGATGCAACTCTTTTGTCTAACCGCCATGGAGCCGCCCAACTCCTTGAACGCTGACAGCATCCGCACCGAAAAAGTGAAAGTGGTACAATCCACCCGTTTGGCAGATGTGAATAATTTGGAGCATTGTGCGGTGCGCGGTCAGTACAAGGCTGGCTGGATGCGCGGTCAACCCGTGCCCGGCTATCGCGAGGAGCCGGGGGTCAATCCTCAATCGATTACTCCGACTTTTGTGGCCATGAAGCTCTTGGTGGACAACTGGCGCTGGCAGGGGGTACCTTTTTATCTGCGGACGGGCAAACGGCTCCCCAAGAAGGTGAGCGAGATTGCGATCCAGTTTCGGGAGGTGCCGTTTTTGATTTTTGAATCCGCGGCCCAGCAGGCTAACCCCAATGTTTTGACCGTGCGGATTCAGCCCAATGAGGGTATTGCCCTGCGGTTTGAGGCGAAGATGTTGGGGGCAGAGTTGCGATCGCGCTCTGTGGAAATGGATTTTAGCTACGGCTCAGCCTTCGGGATGGCAGCCTCTGATGCCTATAATCGGCTATTGCTAGACTGTATGTTAGGGGATCAAACCCTCTTTACCAGGGCTGACGAAGTAGAGGAAGCCTGGCGGGTAGTTACTCCCGCCTTGGGAGCTTGGGAAGCACCCACAGATCCGACGGAAGTCCCTCAGTACGAGGCGGGTTCCTGGAATTTAGCCGAGGCGGAATACTTACTGCAACAAGATGGCAGAAGATGGCGCAGATTATAAACCTCAAAAGCATCAATCTAACAACATAACTAGCTAAAAGCCATGACTACCACTCAAGCTGCTCCGATTGTTTCTCTGCAAGCCCCCAAGGATGTCTCTCTCAATGAGATTGAAGCGGAGTTGACCAAAATTTGGCAAGAATACGGGGGCAATGACTCCACTGCTCCGGCGGCGATCCGGGCTACGACCTTTACCTTTGTGGTCTATGAACCGGAGGAAACTCAGCACATGTTGGCCGCCTTGGGCTTTTATACTGGCCCCATCGATGGCATTTTTGGCCCCCAGATGTTCTCGGCCATCAAAGCTGCCCAAAAGGCCTATGGCTTACCCCGCACTGGCAAGCTGGATGTGGAAACCCAAACTAAAATCCGCGAGGAGTTTTTGAGCTTGAGTCAAGACCAAATAGCCAGCTACAGTAGCGGCGGACAAAATTATAATGTTGCCGATGCGATCGCCGCCGCCAACCCCTGCCGCATCCTGGCCCTGTGCCCCATCTCTGGAGAAGACACCGGGGTAAAAGCCCAAGTATCTGCCTACTGTCCAGTCAATAAGCGCAGCCAAAATACCCTTGTTTGCTGTGAATACATCACCCTTACGGGTACCCCCGCTGCCCTGGAGCGCATCAGTGGCATCATTGAAGAACTATTGATCCCAGAACTCCCCAAGTTCCTGTGGTGGAAAGCAACCCCCGATCAAAACAACCCCCTGTTTTCTCGCCTGGCCAACAATAGTAGTACTGTGATTGTGGACTCTAGCACCTTTAGCGATCCTAGTAACTGTTTAATGGCGATCGCTGAACTCACTGAACAGGGCCTAAGCATGGCCGATCTCAATTGGCGGCGCTTGGCGGCTTGGCAAGAACTAACCGCCGCCGCCTTTGACCCCCCAGAACGGCGGAGCGCAATCAAAGAAATCGACCGGATTACGATCGACTACGAACGGGGCAACTCAGCCCAAGCCCTACTATTTTTAGGCTGGGTAGCCAGCCGCCTGCAATGGCGGCCCGTCAGCTTCCAGCAAAACCAAGACGAATACCAACTAATTAAAGTCCAATTCGTTGCCCCTGATCACCGCCCCGTAGAAGCAGAACTAGCCGCGATTCCCCTGGCCGACCCAGGTGAAGTCATTGGTGATCTAATTGCTTTGCGTCTAGCTTCCACCAACCTCAAAGCTGATTGCTGCACAGTATTATGCTCTGAATCCACTGGCTGTATGCGGATGGAAGCAGGCGGCATAGCCCAATCAGCCCGCACTTACCAAGTTACCCCCTTGTCAGACCAAAAAACTGAATATCTCCTCAGCCAGCAACTGCAACGCTGGGGCCGGGAGATGCTCTACGAAGAAAGCCTGAGGATGACTGACCAAATCCTCCGCCTTGCCAACCAATAAAGATGCAACATAGACACCAAAAGTGAGGGCAACAATCCTCACTTTTTTGTCTAAAGGATCCTAAAAATAAACGGATAGCGGTAAGCCTCGTCTGGTTTGTTAAAGGAATGCAGGATTGCCAAAATAGGCAGAATGAAGTTGATGGCAATGGCAATTGGCCAAAGCAGGAAACCAACCAAGATAAATGTTAGAACGCCAACAATTAGCCAATACAGCCACATATTAAAGTGAAAGTTTAAGGATTCCTTAGCGTTGGCTTTTACCACTGGGTCGTCAGAAATAAGCAGGACTGCGATCGGACCACCCACACCAATAACCGCTGAGTTCAGGAAAATTGAAGCGTGGCAAAGGGCAGAAAGCAGACGGCGTTTATCAGGATCGTAGCTAACCATAAAATCACCCCACAGGATTTCATACCCCTTGAATCTACCAAAAATCATCCGCCTTCCTGCGGGAGAAACTACTACTAAACCGATGGGATTTCCCCATCCCATTGCTGCCAAATACCAAACTTCTTGATCTTAAAGCAACTAGATCTGCTCACCACACTCCCTGGAGTCCAACACATTCCAGAAAAAGCCACACTTTCTCCCGCTTGGTTTGGCTCTTTCCACTCGCGCCCCACCAAGGGTTCTATTTCCCCTTGAGCAGACAAATTTTCTGTAGTTTCTGTATGAGCCAGAACCGGAGAATTGTCTGGTATTTCAATCACAACGGAGCCGTTTTGTTCTTGCCAAGAATAAGTTTTAAATAATTCCTGAGTATTAGTTACTTCCGCTACTTCAACACATTGCACATCTCCCCAGCCATAGCCGCGTTCGCCACCCATTTGTAACCGATGACAGGCCTCTTCCCACTTCAGTCCACAACCTTCTTTTTTCAAGACATAACCCACTAAATAAACTTGTTGGTTATTGTCGAGTGCGCGGGGTGAAATAAATTCAACTTCATGCAATAATCCCTCCTCTGCTGCTTGTTGGGGATATACTAAGGCGGTGCTGGTATAGCTACTCAAAAAACGTCGGCGCAGCAAACTTTCATTCTCCCAAGGCCACGCAATTTGATAGTCTCCATTTGATTTAGTAGCAATGTAAAAGTAAGTAAAAGTCAACTGCTCATCAACTTTTTTGCCATAGCATTCATACTCAGGGCTATTTCATTCTAAACAGAGCCTTAAGTGTGTTAAGACCAAAACCAGCAAGTCGTTGAGCCTGAGCCATATTCTGAAACCCCAACTCTCGATACAAATTCAGTGCAAAGTTTCGTGCA